>SAMEA3663026__coassemble_188_pt1 | contig 147059 bp, 132 predicted proteins | sample SAMEA3663026__metabat2_low_PE_015 | metagenome-assembled genome bin SAMEA3663026 (sample SAMEA3663026) | pig gut metagenome | biome: pig gut; feature: pig-associated habitat; material: faeces | place: France | collected 2012
CTATCCTAAAAAATATTGAAGAAGCAAAGGAGATTCTTATCTCTAACAGCGATGCAGATTTGCGAGAAATGGCTCGTGAAGAATTGGATGAATTAGAACCTAAAGTGGCTCCTCTCGAAGAGGAAATTAAAATACTCTTAATCCCTGCCGACCCCGAAGATTCTAAAAACTGTACAATGGAAATCCGTGGTGGTACCGGTGGCGATGAAGCTGCTATTTTTGCCGGCGACTTATTTAGAATGTATACTAAATATTGTGAGCAAAAAGGATGGAAAACTGAAGTTGTTTCTTGTACCGAAGGTACTTCCGGCGGATATAAAGAGATTATCTTTAATGTTACCGGTGATGGCGGTACTTATGGTATCCTTAAATATGAGTCAGGTGTTCATCGCGTGCAACGTGTTCCCGTGACCGAAACTCAAGGTCGCGTTCATACCTCTGCTGCTACTGTTGCCGTTCTTCCGGAAGCCGAAGAGGTGGATGTGGAAATTAATCCTGCTGATTTGGAGTATCAAACAGCTCGTTCTTCCGGTGCCGGCGGTCAAAATGTTAATAAAGTGGAGACTAAAGTGCAACTTACTCATAAACCTACCGGTATTATGATTCAATGTCAAGTGGCTCGCTCTCAGTTGGCTAACCGTGAAATGGCACTCCAAATGCTTCGTAATAAACTCTATGATATGGCTCTTCAAGAGCATAATTCCGCTATTTCTCAGCGCCGTAAAACTATGGTCAGCACCGGAGATAGATCCGCTAAAATACGTACTTATAACTATCCTCAAGGCCGTATTACCGACCATCGTATCAATTATACTATCTATAATCTTGCCGCTTTTATGGATGGAGATATTCAGCAATGTATCGATCAACTTATCGTTGCTGAAAATGCCGAACGTATGAAAGAGAGCGAAATGTAAATCGATAATAGTTATGCAAACAAATATATTACAAAGAATTCTTGATAACCAAAAACGTACTCCCCATACTCTCTCTCTCGAAGATATGGGCATTACGCCTATGATTGTCCAAAATATCTATGATTGGGCAAAAGATTATGCCTGCTTTGGTGAGTTGGCTTCCTATATCCCTCAACTGGCTAATGTCGACCCTTCGAAATCAGCTATCGTTGTCGGGGATTTACTCGGCAATCAAATATGTGTCGGTAATGGTTTGAATGTCAAGGTTAGTATTCAATCTGTTATCAAACCTTTTTTATATATCTATGCTCTTGAAAAAGGGGTGCATCCTAATGATATTTCTAATATCGAACCTACTGCTATGCAGTTCAATTCCGATGCGGTACTTCAGCCTGAAAGCAAAAAAAATCGCCCCGGTCACCCTCTCAATAACGCGGGTGCAATCTCTTCTGCCGGATGTATTAGTAAATTCGAAAATTTTCTCGATTTTATGAGAAATCTTACAGAAAATCCCGATTTGCAAGTGATTGACGATGTTTTTCAAAGCGAAATGGCTACTAATGCTAATAATCGTGCCCTCGCTATGCGTCTCGTTGCTACCGGCCGATTTAATTCTATTAAGGAGGGTGAATATGCTCTTGAAAATTATACTAAAGCATGCGCTATCGGCGTTACCCCTAAGGAATTAGCTACGGCTGCTGTAGTCCTCGCCCGTGGTGGTAGACGTGGTGATAAACAACTGTTAAATGAGAATAATGTTGTTAGAGCCGTAAATGCCATGAATTCGTACGGACTTTACGAGCATACAGGTGAAATATCTCTTATTGCTGCAGGGGTGCGTGCCCTATCTTGTAAAAGTGGTGTCGGTGGTTTGATTATGGATATCGATCCGGGTAGAGGTGTGTTTTGCACTTATGGCCCGAAACTGGATAAAGCCGGTAATAGCGTTTTTGGAAAATACGCGCTTATCCCTCTTAATCATATCCTCGCTTCCCCTTATGCTATGCGCCTTAGTGCTGATGAAATTCTTAAAACTCTATCATATTTTGAAGAATAATTTCTATTAATTGGTTTTATTAATATTATGGAAAATATAATAAACAATATCCCCTCTGAAAATAATGATAAAAAGGATATAAATGGTAACAATACTGAAAATATCGAAAATAATATAGAAAACAACTCATCAGAATCCGGTGAAGAAATACCTCATAAATTAAGCTTTAAAGAATTCTTTAAAGAGCTTTGGAAACGCATTAAAGAACTGGTTAATATAGCAGAAGATACTGATATAGCCGCAACGATTAATAATATCAGCAAAGGGGTGGAATTTAAAGGTGATAATGTTTGGGTGCTGTTTTTTGCCATTATTATCGCTTCCGTTGGTTTGAATGTCAATTCCACCGCCGTAATCATTGGCGCAATGCTCGTTTCCCCTCTTATGGGTCCTATTATGGGTATAGGTCTTTCTGTAGGTATTTACGACCTTGTTCTGCTTCGTAAGTCGTTGAAAAACCTCTTACTTATGGTAGTAATTTCCCTAATTGCTTCTAGTTTATACTTTTTAGTAACCCCACTTTCCGAGGCTCAATCCGAATTGCTCGCTCGTACAAATCCTACTATCTTCGACGTATTTATTGCATTTTTTGGTGGTCTTGCCGGTATCCTCGCTCAATCTCGTAAACAAGAAAAAATTACCATCGTAAGTGGTGTTGCTATTGCTACTGCTTTGATGCCTCCTCTTTGTACTGCCGGATATGGTATCGGTACAGGTCAATTACGTTACTTCTTCGGTGCTTTTTACCTCTTTTTTATAAACTCTTTCTTTATCGCTTTGGCCACCTTCTTGATGGTTCGTTACCTCAAATTCCCAAAGAAAACATTTATTAATCCTGTTAAAGAAAGAAAAGTTAAAAGGTATATCTTTGTGTTTTCTATTATCGTTTTAGTGCCAAGTATCTACCTCGCAATCAATGTGATAAAACAGGCCTCTTTTAATAGCTCTGCGATTCAATATGTTAACGATATTTCTAAAAGTGTTGTGATGGATGGTGTACATATCGTTAATACTAATAAAGTATATAATAAAAAGGGTAGCGAAATTCAACTCTCCCTCGTCGGTAAGTCTTTAACTAATGAGCAAGTGGCTGTTCTTCAACAACGCTTAGTAGATTTCGGATTGAAAGATACTAAACTGGTTATCAAACAAGCCTTTGGCGGAGAACTTGATGTAAAAACTCAAGCGGCTATGCTTCAGGATTTTATAGAAACTAAAGAGCGTCAAATACAAGAACGTGATTCTATAATAATGGTTTTGGAGAATAAATTGGCTAAGGGTAATAACAATATCCCTGTGAAACAAATTGTTTCCGAGGCAAAAACCATTTATCCTGATATCAGCGAACTTATGTTTGCAACCGCTGTAAAATATAATTCGCAGACTAATAAGGTTGATACATTGCCGATTGTCAATGTTTCATGGAAGACGGAGTATAACGATTCTCTATCTCAGTCTGTCACAAAATGGCTTAGCATTCGCCTTGAACAACCGAAACTGAAACTCATCAAAGTGGAATAGACACAATAATAATTATAAAGAGTTTCCTTCGCCGCCTTCGATATACTCTACATCGGATGCGAGACTGCTCGTGCCAACGATGGCAGAGCGGAACTTGTTCCGGCTATGCCGAGTACAGCCAAACTTGATGCACTTGTGCACAAATTTCCATACCGCGACGCTTTCAGCGTGAATATTTCTGGCGTTTTGTGAAAAAAATTCGCACAATTCGCCATATTTTAAGATTTAATAAGATTGGTGTGCTCGATTTTTGCTCACTATTGGTATTATCTTTACAATTGAATTTTAGCAAAGAAATGCTTAAAAACATACGATGCTCTTATACATTGTATAAAAAAAATTCGTAACTTTGCAACCTAAGCAATAAATTCTGATAATGACCAAAAATTAGGAAGAAAATACAACGGCAATATTGCCGGTAACTTTTAAGGAAAATTTTGCATTATGATTATTGATTCGCTCGATATTATTATTCCTTTTAGTAAACGACATCCGAATGAAACCATCCGGAATATAATTCGTTATGACTCGGGATACCTTAAAGATTTATTTATACATAATGAATCTATTTGTTTCTCTGAAGATTTACTCGATGAAATATGCCGTATGACAAAGGGCTTTCGCGACAACTGGGAAACTTCTAAAAACCCATCTGTATCTATATTTGACAAACTAAAATCATATGGTACTCCGTACCCATTTGATTTTAATGACCCGAATATTCTTCAAATTAATAAAGAACGATTAAATAAAACCAAATAACATGGAAGTTATCGATCTAAACCTTCCTTCGGGAACTTTGTGGGGTGCTACTAACGTTGGAGCACAATCTCAAGCTGATAACGGTTTTTATTTCGCTTGGGGTGATACTTTTCCTAAAAGTAATTATATAGGTAGAACTTGCAAAACCTATGAACTTGATATTTCAGCTTTGAAATTCCATGATTTTGTTGATAGTTCGGATGTCTTGGCTCCCAACTACGATGCAGCAACACAAATTCTTGGTAAAGAATGGAAAATGCCTTCTGGAGAACAAGCACAGGAACTGGTAGACAATTGCACTTGGCAATGGATAGACGATTATCAGGGAACTGGTAAAAGCGGTATGCTTGGTAAAAGCAAGCATAACAATGCAGAGATTTTCCTACCAGCTGCAGGATATCGTAGCAACGAACAATTAATAATGGACGGCAGATGTGGTGGATATTGGACTGGTGCTCCTAATTTCGTTGCTGCTAATAGAGCATGGTCTATTGCTTTCGAGCAAAATGTCATTAATGTATTCAACCACGGTCTTCGATACTACGGCTATTCCATTCGACCTGTAACAAGAAAGCGCTAAATTATTAACCCGTCTCTTTTTGGAACGCATTGTGGGTCCATAACTTTGTAGCAAAAACTACAATGTTATGGACTCGCTTAATTTTAACTCGGTTGACACGTCACCCGAACCGACAGGTTTGGGTGACGTGTCAAGTAAACTCGTCGACGGTCTTCAAAGAAGACGTTGACATCGAGCCGGTCGTTATCGACGACACGCTTTCTTATATGCCGTGGGAAGGTGACAACAATATGCCATTCGACATATTAAAGCTTCTGACTTCATCACTATTGTTAGTCATTAGATAACATACAATGATAATCAGCGAGTTATATAGAATAATCGGGTGGCTTTGGGTGGCGCAAGCAAAAAAATGTGTACCTTTGCACCATGTACGTACGCAAGAAGCACAATCGTTCCAGTTCAACAAAATGGTTGTAGGAGACCACCTTAGGAAACAGATGGCACATGTGTTTGCATATCTTTTCGATATATAAATGCTTCAAGCAGCGATACCCTGATGAATGAAAGAGAATCATTATCACCATGATTTCTGCCTTTGACATTCGGCTTTCACGGTGATATTTGCGCTTCCTTTCTGCCTTAAACGTATATTTTGCCATCTGTTCATCAAAAACTTTGTAAAAATAATCTGCAATACAGAAAATTTCAGTAACTTTGTCCTCAGTAATCATAGCGAAATTCTATAGTTTCATAGTTTTTGTCCACTACAAAATTATTATAAATTTCGCTAATTACCAAATTTTCAATGGTTTATATTTCATATAACTCACGTTAAAGTATATATTCTTTTTAGATAGTTTTACAAAAATCACAAATAGCTCAATATTTGACACAAAATGCCAATAGTTGAAACTGATTTTATAATGTCTATGCATTATTTTCTTCCGCCGCTCAGCGAGCAGGAGGAGATTGTGGAATATATTGAAAGCAAAATTAAGCCGATAGACGCATCAATAGCCAAGGCAAAGCGAGAGATTGAGTTGCTGAAAGAGTTGAAGTAATCGGTAATTACCGAAGCCGTAACCGACAAAATCAAAATATTTTAACAAAAAAAACGCTATATGTCAATTTTAGATCTTTTCAAAAGAAAACATGAAGCTTCCTCATCTGCTGAATTTGACTTTTCTGCTGTAAAGGAAACCTTCATCGAAAATGGGGCTCGATTCTCAAGAGTAAATGCAGAGACAGTTGTCCCTGAGTTGTGGAGAGCCAGCCAAGAGGTGGTAAACTCCCTCATTCGTTTTCAAGAGCAGGACAAAATTAGTAATGAGAACCTTGGCGTTCAATTGAGCCGGGAAGCTTATGAGGCGGGAATCCTTGCAGTTGCATACTGGGGACAAGATCCCCGCACAATGATGATGCTGGGAATTCCCCAGTCCATTATGAGTTTCGGTTACGGCCACGAAAGACATCGTATCGCGCTCACCTTAGGTTTCTACAAAAATACGTTTCCCGGGCTAAAAAACGCGTATTGTAAGCTCGCGGATAAAATCGAAATCAATGCCAATGGTGGCAACCACTCTCTCATGAAAATGATGGATATATGCTATCGCTTAGGACTCCAAGCTGCCATTCCAATGCTTGGGGATCAGTACAATCCTTGATATCATCATGAGCATTCTAAACGAGACATTCATCGAAGAACATATCGCGAACTACCTCATCGGTAGTCCGCTCTATAACCAACGCACTGCAGCCGACTTCGACATCGAGGCGATTGCGGCATATTTGGATAAGAAGTGTGCGAGTATTGACACGGTGATATCGACACAAGAGCGGCGGATAGCGTTGCTGAAAGAGTTGAAGTAATAGGTAATCACCGAAGCCGTAACCGGCAAAATAAAAGTTTGCTAATTATGTACACCCCTCCATTCATTATTAGTTCGCGAACCATCAATCTAATAGCCGAAATATCGGCACAGATTGAGCGTTATGCCATACGGCTTGAGAACGATGGTTTGCTCCTGCGCAAAGCCAACCGCATACGCACCATACATTCGTCGCTTGCCATTGAGGGTAACAACCTCAGTGAAGGACAAGTGCGCGACATCATCAACGGGAAAAACGTGGTGGCGCCATTGCGTGAGATTCAAGAGGTGAAGAACGCCATTCGCACTTACGACCTCTATGGCTCACTCAATCCCTTCAGCATCGATAATCTGCTACGAGCTCACGGCTCAATGATGGAGGGACTTGCCGATGACGCCGGACGTTTTCGCCGTGGAGGAGTGGGCGTGTTTTCAGAAACGGTATTGGTGCACATGGCACCCCCTGCCGACCGAGTGCCACAACTTATCAGCGACCTCTTTGCGTGGCTTGCCGTATCGACCGATCATCTGCTTATTCGCTCTTGCGTGTTCCACTACGAGTTTGAATTTATACACCCATTCAGCGACGGCAACGGACGCATCGGCCGTCTTTGGCAATCTCTAATACTTGGCAGGTTGCATCCACTCTTTGAGCATCTGCCTGTGGAGAATATGGTGCATGCCAATCAACAAGCCTACTACGAAGCTATTGCTAAAAGCAATGCGCAAGCCCAATCGGGTCCATTCATCGACTTTATGCTTGGCGAAATGCTTGCCACGCTCAAAACTCATCAAGGCAATAGAATAGAAGGCGAGAATGTCGGTATAAATGTCGGTGTAAATGTCGGTATAACCGATGCCGAGCAACGATTGTTGGCGCTTATAGCCGGCAATTCGCGCACCACAGCCACACAAGCCGCCGATGCACTGAGCCTCACAAAGCGACAAGCCGAAAGACTCTTTGCATCACTGCGCGACAAAGGCATAATAAGCCGCCAGGGCAGCAACAAATCAGGAAATTGGATTATAAACTATATATAAAACCATTACATTATGATTACTTTGGCTCCCCATTGCCTGTTATTCTGCCTGCGGGATGTATGTAAGTTCAGCCTAATAAACTAACATCGCTGGTCTGAAAAGTGGTAGTAGTATATAATTTTAAACATTTATACAAAATATTTTATGAAAAAATTTTCAAAAAAGGAGGTTCTTAAAAAAGATTATGCAAATCCTGCATATCCGTTTTTATCAGAGTTAAAAATTTCATTTATGAGATTTGTTGCCGTCTCTTTAGGTACGGATTTTATTACTGATAAAAATTCTATTTATAATTCAGTATGTATTGTTGCATTGTCCATATTAGCAATATTCTTTGGCGCTTGGCGTCCTATAACAATATTTCTTTTAATCCTTTTTGTTATTTATATAAGGTGGATTTGGAATCTTAGGGGATTATATAAATTATATAAAGAGAGTTATAATTATTGGATTGATCAATATGGTATCTCTTCGAATATCTCGAATGGTGTTAATAATGTTCGCTTCGAGAGTTATGGTTGGAAATATGTAAAAAATATTTTTCAATTAAAAGATTTGATTGTTGTAATAGTAGAAGGAACCGATGGCTTACCTCGTGAAGTAGTATTACAACCGAAGAATATGGAGAGAGATTTAAAATCTATTCTTAGTTTTTGGTATATTTATTTGAATAATTTGCCTATAGAAGAAATGCCTATTCATTACTTGGAAGAGGAATATAATGATGTAGAAAATTATATCGAACAGAATTTTGGTGAAATATATCGAATTGGTGAAGTGGATAGTTTGTCTGTGTTTGACGTGGATTTGGCTGTGATAAAACCTACCCCGGAAAAACCTTATTATACTTTGTGTACCATAGGATTAGGTGCTCATAGAATAGAAAATGAAGAAGATACGAGATTAAATGCTTGTGTGTCGGATTATTGTGAATTAGTACTCTATTTACCTCAAGATTGGAATGTCGTTGATGAAGGTTGTGAACAGCCTGAAAATTTCTGGCCAATACGCTTAATTCAAGAAATGGTAAAAAAAATAATAATTGAAAAATTAGATTTTAAGGATGGCGATTATACAGACTTGGATGATGCTTATCGGATAAAATTTGGTGTAAAATCAATAATTATTGATAATGTTTTACCAAATATTACCAATCATTCTTTTGTGAATACATCTATTGGTAGATCGGTCCAATTTTATCAATTAATTCCTATAGATGTGCATCAATATGATTTGGTGGGTACAGTAGCATCATATGAGGACTATTTCGTCACCCTTTTTGGATTGGAATATGATGAAAATATTACAGAAGAAGGAGAATTAAAATTGTCAAAAGAAGTGCTTTCTAAAACCCTTCAGTTATTTTCTTCTGTACGTAATATTACTGAAAAAAGTGAGTAATACCAACATAGAGCCGCAATCTGGGTTCATCTTAACGGAATGTTCTAAAAAAAAACGCGCTAATTTTTCATAAATTAGCGCGTTCCGCGGAGAGAGGGGGATTCGAACCCCCGATACGCTTTTGACGTATACACGCTTTCCAGGCGTGCCTCTTCAGCCACTCGAGCATCTCTCCTTAAATAAACCCTAAAATTTTTGCTTTACAAAAAAGTCTATATCTCCTTTTTCAAAAGCGGTGCAAAGGTACGAAAAAAAACTGATATCTCAACTTTTTAACGATAGTTTATTTTTCTTTTTTTGCAAAATATTATCAATCAGGTAATATCAAGATAGAATCTCCGTAAAATCCGAATTTGTATTTCTCTTGTACTGCTATTTCATATGCTTTCATCACATTTTCATAACCTCCAAAAGCACATTGATTCATGAGCATCGTACTCATCGGCATTTGAAATTTTGATATCAGGCAGTTCGCTGTAGTGAATTTGTATGGCGGGAAAATAAATTTATTTGTCCATCCTTCATAAGGCTTTATCATTCCGTTTGCTGTAGATGCAGTCTCTAATGCTCGTAGGGTAGTAGTACCTACAGCACATATTCTATTCCCCGCTTCATTGGTCTTGTTAAATAATTCGGATATCTCTTCATTTACTTCCATCTGCTCGGAGTCGGTCTTATGCTTCGATAAATCTTCAACATCAATATCTCTAAACATACCAAGACTTGCATGGAGGGTGATAAATCCGGATTTTATTCCTTTTATCTCCATTCTCTTTAATATCTCTCTCGAGAAATTGCATCCGGCTACCGGCGCTACTACAGCCCCTTCTTTACTCGCAAAAATTGTTTGGTAACATTCCGCATCTTCCGGTTCCGGATTTCTGGTAATATGTGGTGGCAATGGGGTGTTGCCTAATGCCAATAAGTCTCTCTTGAACTCTTCATGGGTGCCGTCGTACAAAAATCGTACTGTTCTACCACGTGATGTTGTGTTGTCTATTACCTCTGCTACCATAGAATTGTCTGCACCAAAATATAATTTATTTCCTACTCTTATCTTTCGTGCAGGCTCTACTAATACATCCCATAACCGTAATTTCTGATTGAGCTCTCTTAATAGAAATACCTCTATGTTAGCATTCGTTTTCTCTTTATTTCCATGCATCAATGCCGGAAATACTTTCGTGTCGTTAAATATAATCAAATCATTCTCGTCAAAATAATTTAATACCTCCTTGAAAAGTTTATGCTCTATCCTATTCGTACGCGAATGGAGTACTAATAGCCGAATTTCATCTCTATATGCGTCAAAGCTTTCTTCTTTTAAAACAATGTTTCCTTCTTCGTCATACATATACGAGCATGGATACTTGGCAATATACTCTTCTGGGAGCTTAAATTTAAATTGTGAAAGTTTCATTGTTATATTTATTTTTAAGTGTTACACATGTTGGATTATGAGAACTGCTCGTTCTCTATTTTTGAAATAAATTCTTCTATCTCAAAGCATTGAGATAATGTAATATCACCTACGCGAGTGCGTTGCAATGCAATTAGATGCGCCCCGGAATTGAGTGCTTCTCCTATATCTCGGGCTAAGGCTCGAATGTACGTACCTTTACTGCATACTACTCGTATTGTTAACTGCATATCTTCAAACTTCAGTATCTCTATTTCATCGATTACCAATAGTTTGGATTTAATTTCAACCTCTTCGCCTCGCCTTGCATAATCAAAAGCTCTTTTGCCTTCAATCTTTACTGCTGAATATATAGGTGGCTTTTGCCATATCTCTCCTTTAAATTGCTCTAATGTTTTTTCTATTAGTGGTAAGGTGATATGTTCTGTCGGATATGTGGCATCTATCGGATGCTCTAAATCATAAGAGGGGGTGGTTGCCCCTAATTGAAGTGTGGCTATGTACTCTTTGACGCCCGCTTGTAACTCCTCTATCTTTTTAGTACTCTTTCCGGTGCATAATATCATTACCCCGGTTGCTAATGGATCTAAAGTCCCCGCATGTCCTACTTTGAGCTTCTTTTGTTTTAATTTGCGACACAATACTCGCCGTATCCTATTTACAACGTCAAAGGATGTCCACTCTAATGGCTTGTTGATATATATTACTTCTCCGCCTATAAAATCCATGTTTAATAAAATATACTATACAGCAACGTTCCAATACCGATGGCAAAACAATATATGGCAAAGTATATTAATTTTCCGCGTTTTACAATATTTATCATGAATTTACATGCAAAACATCCGGATATAAATGCCGCTAAAAATCCGAATATTATTGGTGATATACCTAACATCTCCATTTCTGAAGGCTCTTTTAATATCTTTATTAAGTCTAAAAAGGCTTCCCCTAATATCGGTATTATTACCATTAAAAAAGAAAATTGTGCTACTTTCTCTTTCTTATTCCCTAATAATAACCCGGTAGAGATTGTTGTTCCTGAACGTGATAAACCCGGTAATACTGCTACCGCTTGTGATAATCCTATGATAAATGCATGAAGATAACTGATGTTCTCTCTCTCTCTCGGTTTCGCATAATAGGAAAATGTTAGTAACAATGCCGTAATTATCAAGCAAATACTTACTACGTTTAACCCTTCTCCAAATATGCTCTCGACCGTGTCTTTAAAAAACATGCCTACAATAAATACCGGTATCATAGATATCAATATCTTGCATACATAATTTTTGTCTTCATTCCATTTGGTTGTGGTGAATGTACCTATAAATAAATGCTTTATTTCTCCCCACAATATTACTAATGTACTCAATACCGTTGCAGTGTGTACTACTACGGAAAAGGTTAAACTATTAGAGGCGGAAATGTCTAATCCAAGTATGGTCTGACCGATTATTAAATGCCCGCTACTGCTGACCGGCAAAAATTCTGTCAGCCCCTGTATTAATCCTAATATTATCGACTCTAAGATACTCATTTCTTACTTCTCTTTCGATTTCCACATTATTCCAAATATCATACCTACAAAACCTATCATACATACGATAGGTGCAAGTGTGATGCGCTTAAAACTGAATACGTCGGGATTAAAATCTATATCTGTTGAACTTCCGTGCATTAGTATAAATCCTAATATAATTATTATTACGGATGCTGCTATTATAATGTAATTGATTTTTGTAAAAGGAAATTTTTTCATCTCTTATATAAAATATAAATCATTAGTACTCATTCTTAAATATCTGTTTACTGCAGCTACTGTAGCTATATAGTTTATTATAAAACTTATTATAAATATTGCTACTACTACCGGTATCCAAATCTCAAATTGTATTATGTTTATATTACTACTTAATTGATTCTGTATAAAATATACGGTTCCCGATAATAGTAATATTGATATGATTGATGCTATTAAGGAATTTATAAACGAACGTTTTACAAAGGGTTCCCTTATAAATCCATTTCGTGCGCCAACTAGTTGCATTGTATTGATTATGAATCTTTTTGAATATATCGATATTCTTATTGTATTGTTTATCAATACTATGGATATAAATAATAATACCAATGCTATAAATGAAAAGAGTATTGATAATCGTTTTATGTTTTTACTCAACATTTCTAACATATCTTCTTGATATACTATTTCTTCTATACCATCGAAGTGTGATATTTTCGGTATTATCACTTTCTTTATGCTGTCTACATTTGCATATTCCGCTTTTAAATATACCTCTATAGATGCATTTAACGGATTGTAACCTATTAATTGCGAAGGGTCATCTCCCAAAGCATTTATATGCTCTGTCAATGCACTGTCTTTACTGATATATTCAATCTTGTGAATATATGGTACCGCTGTTAAATATTTTGTGAGCCTTTCTTTCTCTTTCTGTTGAATACTATCTTGCAGAATCACTGACATAGATATATTCTCTTTACTCTCTTTAGCATAGTACGATGTACTCTGATATAACGCAATAATAACACCTACCATATATAATACTAATGATATACTTATGGTAGATGTAAAATGCAAATTGAAAAATGATTCTTTTTTTGCTTTATTTTTCTTTTGTGACATTGTCGGTTTTTAATTTGCAAAGTTAAGAATAATTTTTGATTTGAGCAAACTCAATTTTTATAATAAATCATCAAGCCATGCTCTGTTTGTAGCATCTGATGGCATTCTCCAATCTCCTCTTGGTGAGAGACATACAGAACCTACTTTCGGCGAATCAGGCATGCAACTTCGCTTGAATTGCTGTGCGAAAAATCTGCGGAAGAAATTTTTTAACCAGTAATGAAGTTCATCTTCGGTATATTGATCTTTAAATGCTTTCTTCGCTATATATAGAATTTTTTTAGGTGTATAACCATACCTTAATGTGTAATATATACAAAAGTCGTGTATTTCGTATGGTCCTACTATATCTTCTGTCTTTTGTGCTATACTTCCATCTTCTTCCGATGGTAATAATTCAGGCGATACCGGCGTATCTATAACGTCTAAAAGGTTGTTTTTTACATGCTCCGGTACGTAATGTTCACTCGCATATTGTACCAAATATTTTATTAATGTTTTGGGTATGCTCGCATTTACCGCATACATGCTCATCTGATCGCCGTTATATGTCGCCCATCCTAATGCTAGTTCCGATAAATCTCCCGTGCCTATTACTATGCCGTTATACCGGTTTGATATATCCATCAAGATTTGAGTTCTCTCTCTCGCTTGTGAATTTTCATAGGTTATGTCTCTTACGTTAGGGTCGTGCTCGATGTCTTTAAAATGCTGTATACACGCCTCTTTTATTGATATCTCTTTTAGTGTCGCTCCCATCTTTGTTATAAGCTCTATGGCATTTGTATAGGTGCGATTAGTAGTTCCAAAGCCCGGCATCGTTACTCCTATGATGTTGCTGTAATCTATTTGCAGCATATCACATACCCTTATACATACCAAAAATGCTAATGTAGAATCTAATCCTCCGGATATTCCTATTACCATTTTTGTACAATTAATATGTTTTAGTCTTGCGTATAGACCTGTTGCTTGTATATTTAATATCTCTTCGCACGAACCTTCCATGTCCTTTGTAGTTGGAATAAATGGGGTAGGGGAGAAATATCTATCTATATCAAAATTATAGGTAGGGGAAGAATATTTTATATATCTCGGCTTGTAATCTGTGTTCCTAATGCCGTTTAAACCGGTTTTAAAGGTGCTGTTTTTTTGTCTGTCACTATTTATCCTATCTAAATCAATATCTGCGTATGTTATTTGCGGTTCATCTACAAAACGCTGATTTCTATTTAATATAACTCCTTTCTCTGCTATTATTGAATTTCCTGTATAAACTAAGTCGGTGGATGATTCTCCATATCCGGCGGAACTGTATACATACGCAGATATGGTTCGTGATGATTGCTGCTCGATTAATTGTAATAAATAGTTGTTCTTGCCTATCAATTCGTTTGACGCTGATAAGTTAAATATGATTTGTGCCCCGGCGAGACTGTGTAATGAACTTGGTGGTATCGGAGTCCATAAATCTTCACATATTTCTATTGCATAACTATATTCTTCTGTTGATAAAATAATATCGTTGCCAAATGGTATATTCTCTTGGCCTAACAAATTTATTGTATTTACGTTGGCGTTCATCGCTGATGAAAACCATCGCATTTCGTAAAATTCGTTGTAATTTGGCAAATATGTTTTTGGAACAATTGCTATAATACTTCCTTTATGTATTACTACTGCGCAGTTAAATAATTGATTGTTAGTATTAATTGGTGCTCCTACAATTATCGTTATTGTATGTTCCTGACTATAACATACTATGTCGTTCAGTGCCTCTATGGTTTGATCTAGTAGTAAGTGTGAATTAAATAAATCTCCACATGTGTATCCTGTTATTGATAGTTCGGGAAATACGATTATTGAAGCATGATTTTCTTCCGCTTCTTCTATCATCCTTTCAATAAGTGAGATATTCCATTGACAATCAGCTATTTTTACTCTCGGTACTGCTGATGCTACTCTTATAAATCCGTAATTAGATAGTGAATTCATATTCTAAAATGCCAATATTATTCCTATTATCGATAAGATTATTATTATCGACCCGGTTATCTTATTAATTATTCGTAATTCCCTTAGTTTGAACTTATTCTTAAAATACCCAACTATCATCGTCAGTAATATCCACCATATTATAGCTCCTATGATTATTGAAATAAAGGCTATTATGTTATTTGAAATATTACCGGATTCAATGATTTGAAATCGTGCGAATAGACCTATAAAAAGAAACATTATTAGGGGGTTGCTAAAGCACAAACCGAATGCAGATAGGTAGTCGCTTATTAAATCGCCTTTGCTGTGTGATTTTTTTATATGCGGCAATTGATTTTTTGGCTTTTTTAAAAATAAGTATATGCCAAATAATAATATTATTATTGATCCGATTATCTGAATTAAAAATTGGTGAGTGTTGATGAAATCTAAAATGAAACTCATTCCTAAACTCACAAGCAGTGCATAGATAATGTCGGAAGTGGTTGCACCCAATCCCGTCATAAATCCATGCAGCTTACCTCTTGATAGTGTTCTTTGTATACATAATACCCCAAGAGGCCCCACCGGAGCTGATACGCATATTCCTATTAATATTCCTGTTAGTATTATTTTAATCATTATTATACAAATTCCGTTATATGCTTCTGGTTGCTATCGTTATTTCTTACATCCGTTATTTGTCGTTTGAATTTATATGTTCTTTTACGAATTGTAAAATGGATGTTTTTTCTTCGGGATGAAACCATTGGATGTCTTTGTCTTTGTTAAACCATGACATCTGTTTTTTTGCATATCTTCGTGTGTTTTGTTGAATCATGCTTATTGCATAATCTAATGTCCACTCTTTTTCAAAATATTTGAATAATTCTTTATATCCTACGGTATTAAGAGAATTGTATTCTTTGTATGTATATACATTGCGTGCTTCTTCAAGCAAACCCGTTTCCATCATTTTCAACACTCGGTTATTAATATTATTATAAAGCTCTTCTCTATCTCTCTTTAATCCGATTTTTATAATATTGAAATTACGCTTTTTTGCAATTCCAGTGCGTAGTTCTGAAAATGGTCGTCCGGTTTGTAAACATACCTCTAACGCATGTTTGATGCGCTTTGCATTCATGGGGTCTACTTCTTTATAATGAATAGGATCGAGTAATTTTAATTGGTTTCTAATACCATCTAATCCTACTTTATTATAAAGTGTAGTTACCTCTTCTCTTACTTCCGGGTCAATATTCGGTATGTCGTCAATTCCATTACATATGGCACTGATATATAGCATGGAACCTCCTACCAATAGTGCATTTCCATTTTTTTCAATTTCTGATTCTATTATTGGAATTGCGTCTAATTCGTATTGTCCGGAACTATAATGGTCAGTAATACTTTGTGTTGAAATAAAGTAATGCTTAACTTTATTTAGTTCCTCTTCACTCGGTTTCGCAGTGCCTATAGAGATTTCTTTGTATATTTGTCTGGAATCGGATGATACTATTGAGCACGACAAAGTGGTAGCGAGATCAATGCTAATATCCGTCTTTCCAACTCCTGTAGGACCTAATATTACAAAAAGGTTGCCCATTAATAAAGGTCGTTTGAATCAAAATCCGAAAATCCTTCAGTATCCAATTCTTCTGAATCAAATTCTGAATCTCCATAAAATGAATCGTCGATTATTGATGATGTGGATGGAGTATTTAAATGATTCATTATATCATCGTCAGTTGATTCTTGTTTCGGTGCATTTCCTTCTTTATGAGTGCATACGGCTTTATCTAATTCACCGCTCTTTATCTCTTCTAATTTTATATAAAAGGCTCTTTCTAAAATCTGATCAAAAACAAATATTAATCTATCTCCTTCGTCTTTAACAAATTCATCTAAAAAGGTATGTTCCATCAAATATGAATCATTTTCAGGATTGGCATCCATGTCGGTTAGGGTTATTTCCGTCTCCATATTCCAATGCCTTCCACATGAAAAAAATGATGTTATTTGGTCTTTTGTATAATTTACACTGTCAAGAATAGCATCGTTGAACTCTAAAAATGTAGCATCAGAGTTGATTTCTATCTCTCTGGAAAAGTTTGCTACTTCATCTGTTGTTATTATAAATTTGTATATCATATCGTGTTTATATTTTAAATTCAAAGTTACGTTATTTTTTTTATCCAACAAAATGAATGCATAAAAAAAAGTATTTCGTCAGAAATACTTTTTTTTTCATTTACTTGTTGTGATATATTATATGTTATTTATTTCACATTCAAGTTGTTGTATTCTTTTTTTGAGATTAATATTTGTTGCCATCAGGTCGTTTATCGTTTTTTGTGCATAAACAATCGTTGCATGATTGCGATTCCCTAATGATTTTCCAATCTCTATGAGTGAATTATTTGTGTGTTTTCTTGCGAGATATATTGCAACTTGGCGTGCTTCGGATATTAAACTTTTTCTGCTTTTGGATACTAATTCGTTTTTTGTGATTGCATAATTTTCGCATACCAAATCATATATTTGCTCTAATGATACAGGTGTCGGTGCCGCTTTTTTATGTTCTCCGTTGTTAATGATTTTTTTTGCCAAATTAATATTAATCTCAGTATTGAGAATACTTGCATTTGCAAGCATCGACATTAATGTACCTTCCAAAGCTCTGTTATTGGTGATGTTTTCTGCTATGTAATCTACAATGTCATCTGTTATCTCCATGCCATAATCAGAGGCTTTGCTCTTTAATATCTTTTTACGCAACTCCAATTCTGGCTTATCTATTTTTGCGTTTAATCCCCATTTAAATCTGGTTATTATTCTATCAGACATCTTTAATTCACTTGGATCTCTGTCACAGCACATGATAAGCTGCCTTCCCATTTGATGTAATTGATTAAAAATATGGAAGAAGGTGTTCAGTGTTTTCTCTTTTCCTTCCAAATCTTGTACATCGTCTAATATCAATATATCTACACTTTGATAGAATTTTAAAAAATCGTTTGTATGTTGATTTTTTATAGAATCTCCATATTGTATCATGAAATCATTGGCAGAGACGTATAATACCTTTTTTTCGGGATATCTCTCTTTAATGCCGAGACCTATGGCATTTGCCAAGTGAGTTTTTCCTACAGTGGAATCTCCATAAATAAAAAATGGATTAAATACTCCTCCGGGGTTGTTTATTATGTTGATTCCTGCCGTTCTCGCTAATTTATTTGATGTCCCTTCTATAAAATTCTTCATTCTATATCTAGGATTCAGATTGGTGCAGAATGGCTGCGTAGAACTCTCAGAAGGGGACGGATTGTTAAGCTCTATAGGGCGTTGACTATTTTGAATTGTCGTACCTTTATTACCCATATTCGGGTCTATTACAATATGATATTTTATATCTAAAGGTACTCCGCAACTCTTTTGCAATGCACTGCAGATGATATCTACATAATGTTCGTCAATGTATTCTTTGAAAAAATCCGATGGCACTTGTATGTCAAAAAATTCCGAGTCGCATGACAATGGAATAATCTGAGAGATCCATGTTTTATATTGGGTCTCTTCTATATTATCTTTGAGTATACTCAAAGTTTTATTCCATATTTCTTGGTAATTGGTCATCCTATTCTCTTATTTTTTAGACAAAAAAATTATCTCTTCCGAATTGAGAAGTAGATAATATATGGCAATCAGGTTTTTATATTGTGTGTTTGTATAAGAAATTACCCTTCTTATTTCGACCACAAAGTTCGAATTTTTTTTTCAATTATTAAATTCATTTTTCATTATGAGAAATGTAAGTGTGACTTATTCTTTTAGTTTTCAAATACTTTACTTTAACTGTTTGATAATAAGTGTTAATATTATTTTATATTTTATAATATAATGATTATCAGTAGATTATTAGTGTGCAACAATGTTGCGAATATTTATAGAATAATAAAAGCCCAAATCGTTTATTTTTGGGCTTTTATATTGGTTTTTATCTTGAAAAGATATTTTTTTATAGTTTGTTTTTATTTAGAATTATTCTATATAATGTCTATTTTTATTTTTCTTTTTTTCCGAATACGGTGATGTTTACATATCGTTTTGGATTGGCTTTGAGGTCTATCAATAATGCATTTGCGCTGTTAATAGTATTGTTGATATTATTATACATTGATCTATCGTTAATTAATGCTCCTATTGTACCTTCTGTGGAATTTACTCGAGCTACTATATCTTGAACACCGTTTATTGCTGTGTCAATGGATAATGCTATATCTTTAAAGTTTACATCTTTCAAATTGGTTGTAACCACTTTTATATCTGCGGAAATGCTATCAAGATTATGCATTATTCCCGGTAATTCATTATTTAATATTCTGTTTACTCCGTTTACTGTTGTGTTCAAATTTGTTGTAATCTTCTTAATCTCTTTTAAACTGTGGTTTATCTCTTCGGAGTTTATGAGATTTTCGGCAGATACTATTAATGAATCTGCATGACTTATTGTTGATTGTAGGGATGGAATTATAGTTCCTAAGGATGCTAATAATCCGGGTTGAACATCGGTAATAAGCGTGTCTCCCGAAACATGGAATTGTGTATTATCACTGAATGATAGGTCGATTCCTTTTCCTCCCATTATACTCTCATCAAATAAATAGGCTATTGTACCTTGTGGCAGTTGTATGTCTTTATTTATTGTAATATCAATAGTAAATGGGTGTGCTTGCGAATAGTCGTATTTTATTTCTCTGACCTGACCAATTTTATATCCTTTGATATATACTCCGTTGGATACAACTAATCCATCAATCTTATCGTATTGTAAGATATAGTGATTGGTTGGTGTAAATAGATTAATACCTTTCAAAAAATTTATTCCTACTATTAATATTGTAAGAGCTAAAATAAATGATATTCCTATTTTTACTTCTTTTGTAAAGAATTTTTTTTGTGCCATGTTTATTATTATTTAGTTTTAATTAATTCAAGAGCTTCTTTTACTGATATTTTTTTGCCGTCTTTAAAGGCTATAATAAATGCGTCTTTAAATTTCTTTCTTACTTCAACGAGTTTTGCTTCTGCTTCTGTATATGATTGTGTCTCTATACAGTGATATTTATACCAATTATTTTCTTTGATAAATCCTATCGGTTGAAGATTTTTCAATTTAATTAAATCGCTATGATTTTTCTCTAATTCTGTTTTTGATGAGAATGCTTGTATTTTGAATACAATATTCAGGTTGTTGGTTTCTGAATAGTTGTTTTCTTTATTTGGTTCTTTATTATTTGTATTTTCTTTTTGTGCTTGCGAATTGGCTATGTTTTTTTGATTTTTACCGCCTTCGCTTACTTGAACCGCACTCTTTTCAGTTTCTGATTTAATATTTTCTTTTTCTTTAGTGGTTTCTTTTTCGACCTTGTTTGTTACTTTATTATTATTGTCATTAGTATTTTTATTTTCCGGTTTGTCGAATTTCTGTTTTTCCGGTTCCGGTTTCTCTTTTTCCCGAGTGGTACTGCTGTTTACACTTATTGTACGTTTATCATATTCGTGTTTGTACTTTTTAAATGCATTGTAAATAGATTTGGCGTATGCATTTTGACCATCAAAAGAAATTAAATATTGCTCTTCATTGCTATTGGTAATAAATCCTAATTCTATCAAAATACTTGGCATTTTTACTTGGTGTAATACCCAAAAAATCGCTTGTCGTACTCCTCTGTCAAGTCGTTTTTGTGCAACAAATTCTTTCTGGGTATAATAGGCAAACTCCACGGATTGATCTATATATTTACTTTGCATAAATTCGAACATGATATATGATTCGGGTGATGTCGGGTCAAATCCTTGGTACGATTCGTGGTCGTTTTCTAAAAGTAATACAGAGTTCTCTCGTTTTGCAACTTCAAAGTTAGCATCTGATTTTGATAATCCTAATGTAAATGTTTCAGACCCCGATGCAGAACGCGATTCACTTGCGTTGGTGTGTATGGATATGAATAGGTCTCCATCAGCTTCGTTAGCTATGGCAGGCCTTTGTTTTAGAGTGACATATTTGTCGGTCTTACGTGTGTATACTACATTTACGTCTTTATGATTGGTGGTTATCATGTCTCCTAACATCAAGGCTACTTTTAAATTGATGTCTTTTTCGCGACCGATTTTACCAACAGCTCCAGGATCTTTGCCTCCGTGACCCGGATCAATTACTACCGTAAAATTTTTTCCGTATGTTATTGTCGTGATTAGCAGAGTGATTATGATTAAATATATTTTGTTCATTTTCATTGTAAATTAGTTTTTGTTCAATTTGCAAAGATACTCTTTTTTGGCAAAATAACAATGAAATTTTGTGTTTTATTGTGTGCTTTTTTTGTGATAAAAAACATATCATTATAATGTGTTTATCTCATAAATTTTTAGTAAATTTGTAAGTTTGAAAAATTGGAATTATATTAAAGGAATAATTAGAGCATAAACGTATTGATAAATAACAATATATACCTGAAAAAATTGTTTTTAATCGTTAGCATGATAGTGGTTATTGTAACTTCCGTTCGTGCTAACGGGGTGTTTTTTGCCTATGAATTTTCCGATTCTGTTACTTCTGAATTTTCTAATCTGATTAATTATTCCGATTCTGTCATTAATAATATTGATAATATTGTTTCAGTTTCCGATTCTATTTCTAATGCCGACTCTATAAATAATGCGGTGGTCGCTAATTATATTCCTACCGACTCTATCGCTTTGAATAAAGATTCCGTTTCTGTCAATTCCGATTCTCTAACTTCAAAAAATAAATCTTTCCTTGAAGCTGAAGTTCAATATCAAGCTCGAGATTCTATTGTTTTTTATTCTAATGGTACCGGTTTCCTTTATGGCGATGGTCAGGTGAAATATCTCCAATCTTCCCCTATTGAATTAAAAGCTGAATATGTTCGTTTTAAACTGGATAGTGCTACTATATATGCTATTGGTGGTGTGGATTCTGCCGGAAATCCTATAGGTAATCCTATATTTAGTGATAATGGACAAGAATATCAATCTAAATATATGAGTTATAATTTTAAAACTCATAGGGCTTATGTTCGTGGTGGTGTTACTCGTCAGGATGAGGGTTTTATTGTTGCCGATCAAACAAAAATGTTTGAAGATCAAAGTTTCTTTTTGAAGGATGGTAAATATACAACTTGTGATAATCATGATCATCCACATTTTTACCTGCATATTACAAAGGGTAAATTAAAACCTGGTAGTTTTATTGCTGCGGGTCCTGCTTACCTCGTAATGCAAGATGTGCCACTTCCGATTGCTGTCCCTTTCGGCTTTTTCCCTATTACTAATAAATATTCTTCCGGGGTTATTATGCCTCAATTTGGAGAAGATTTAGAGCGTGGTCTTTATTTGAAGAATGGAGGTTATTATTGGGCTATAAATGATTATGTTGATTTGGAAATACTTGGCGAAATTTATACTAAGGGCACGTGGGCAGTCTCTATTGCAAGTAATTATGCTTTGAGATATAAATTCCATGGTTCTCTCTCCGCCTCTTTCCGTCAAGATGTACGCGGTATCAAAAATATGGATAATTATAGCCGCTCTCGTAATTTCGGTATCACTTGGCGTCATCAACAAGATGCAAAGGCGAGTCAATATAGTTCTTTCTCTGCATCTGTCGATTTTAAAACCAGTGGTTATAATACAAGTAATATCAATAATTATTATAACCCGTCTGAAATGTCATCTAATATTACGTCTTCTACGGTCAATTATACTCAACGTTTCCCCGATAGTCAATGGAGTATTTCTGCTAATGCTTCTCTTACTCAAAAAACTCAAGATTCCACTATAAGTATTACTCTACCTTCGCTTACAGTGAATTTAGCTACTATTTACCCTTTCCGTAGAAAAGTTCAAATAGGTAAAGAACGTTGGTACGAAAAAATTTCTTTGTCGTATACTATGCAATTCTCTAACTCTATCAGTACTAAAGAGCGTCTGCTTTTTAAATCAAATTTTGTCAAGGATTGGAGAAATGCTATCAAACACGACCTGCCGATAAAGGCTTCTTTTAGCTTGTTTAAATATTTAAATATCAGTTTGTCTCAAAATTATACTGAGCGTTGGTATTTTAATAGAATTTTGCGAGATTGGGATACTCCTTCACAACAAGAGGTTTGTGATACTACTTATGGTTTTTATAGAGTATATGATTTCCGTACTTCCGCTTCAATGAATACCAAATTATATGGATATTATACCCCTATTCGCAAATGGTTCGGAGACAAGGTTGATAGAATAAGGCACGTCCTGACGCCTTCTGTCTCTTTTTCTTATAATCCGGACTTCTCTTCTCCTCTGTTTAAATTCTATCGTTCTTATACAAAAACTATTGTTGATAAGAATAGTATGAATGGTGTTTCTACAGAAGAGGTGGTCTATTCTCCTTATAGTAATGGCCTTTATGGTGTGCCGGGTAGGGGACAATCCGCTTCTTTGAATTTCAGTTTGGATAACAATGTGGAGATGAAAATTAAAGATAAATCCGATTCAACAGGTTTGTCTTATAAAAAGGTAAGTCTTATTGATAAATTGGCTGTATCTTGGGGATATAATTTCGCTGCAGATTCTATGAATTGGAATAATTTAAGCGTTAGTCTTCGACTGAAATTTACAAAAAAATTCAGTCTCTCATTAAATGGTAGTTTTGACCCCTATTGCTATCTTCCAAATGAAAAGGGTACTATTGTGCGTACTAATGAGTTAAGATGGAATCATGGGTTGCCGATGCATTTCCTTGGTACTAACACCAGTTTTACTTATACTTTCAATAATAATACTTTTAAAAAGAAGGATAAGAAAAAAGAGGTTGCTGAAGAGGAGAGTGCCGATGACGCTTTTGACCCTTTAAATCCAAATGTCGGTATGGATGTCGACCCTATAACAGGATTACCTCGTGGTAATCAAAAATCGAACGAAGAGAAGGAAGATAAAGATAAAATAAGTAATGATGATGGTTATGCTCCTTTCGAAATTCCTTGGAGTTTTACTTTCGTGTATCAATTCGGTTTTCGCATAAATTCATCTAAAGAGAATTATAGCGAGAAGTTAATGGCTTATAAATTAAAATACTATCACTCTCTCACTTTTAATGGTTCTATACAACCTACCCCGAAATGGAGATTAACTTTTACGGGTTCTGTGGATTTGGAAAAATTTAAGGTTACCACTACTACGTTCTCTGTTTATCGCGATTTACATTGCTGGTCTTTATCAGCTTCTATTTCTCCTTTTGGTTTGTATAAGAGTTTCATGGTGTCTGTTGGTGTTAATGCTTCTATGCTTAAGGACATTAAATATGATAAACGATCTGATGCAAGTAGAAATATTAATTGGTTAGAAAAATAATAAATGCTTAATTAATAACATTTTAAATATATATATTATGCAAATTTCTGAAAAAAAATTGGTTATCCTTCAATATAAACTTTATGTTAAGGATGAGTATGGAAAAAAAGAATTATTCGAAGAAACTACTCCGGAACGCCCATGTCAATATATTCATGGTATGGGAATGTTTTTACCAAAATTTGAGGAGTATATGGAGGGTCTTTCCGAAGGGGATACTTTTGATTTTATGATTGAGAAAAAAGATGGTTTCGGGGATTATGATGAGAGTAATATTATAGATCTTCCAAAAAATATTTTCTTTATTGATGGTAAGTTTGATGATGAGCATATTGTTAAAGGAGAGATAGTACCTCTTATGGATGCCGAGGGTAATCGTATTGCAGCAGAGGTTGTTGAGGTAAAACCGGAGGCTGTTACTGTTGACCTTAATGCCCCTCTTGCCGGTGAAGATTTATATTTTGAAGGTCGTGTTATTGCTGTATCTGAATTATCTGACGAAGAAATTCATTCAATGATGCACCATAGTTGTGGTGGAGGTTGCTCTTGTGATTCTTGTGGCTCTTGTGGCGAAGAGGGTGGCTCTTGTGGATGTAATGGCGGTTGCTGTTGATATACTTTTGTATAATCATTTAATAATATAATATTGAGATGAATACGTTCGGAGAAAAATTACGTTTTACCTCTTTTGGAGAGAGTCATGGTGTGGCTGTCGGTGGGGTTTTAGATGGATATCCCGCCGGTATTTCCGTGGATTTTAGTTTTATTCAAAAGGAACTTTTTCTCCGTTCGCCTTCCTCTGTAATGCATGCTACTCAGCGTATTGAATCAGAAAATGTAGAATATCTTTCCGGCATTTTTAATGGTGTTTCTCTCGGTACTCCTATCGCTTTTATTATTAGAAATGAGAATAATAAAATAGAAGATTATTCCCATTTGAAAGATGTTTTCAGGCCCGGACATGCCGATTATACATATCAAGTAAAATATGGCTATAGGGATTATAGGGGTGGAGGACGTGCTTCCGCTCGGGAAACGGTTTCTCGAGTTGTAGCCGGTGCTTTTGCTTATCAGTGGTTGCTGAAAAAGGGTGTGAAAATTTACTCTTTTGTAGATACTATCGGTAATGTTTCCGTACCGAAAGGGTATGATGTTTCTAATTTGGATAGAGTAGAGGCTTCACCTCTTCGTTGCCCGGATATAGATACGGAAAACAGAATGAATTCTTTACTTAATGAGATTGCACAAAAGGGTAATACTATTGGTGGTGCCGTTACTTGTATTATTAAAGGAATGCCTGCCGGGATGGGTAACCCGATTTTTGGAAAATTACAACAGATGCTTGCTTCTGCTTTTATGTCAATACCTGCCGCTAAATGTTTTGAATATGGTTTAGGACATAATGCTGCAAACTTTTTAGGTAGCGATAGTAATGATGCCATGGCTTTTGTAGATGGCGCTCCAAAATTTTTGTCTAATAATGCAGGTGGTATTCTCGGTGGTATTTCTACCGGTGAGGATATTGTATGTCGCGTAGTTTTTAAGCCGATTTCTTCTATCGGTATGGAACAAGATACAATAAATAATTGTGGAGATAATGTTAAAATTAGAGTTGGTGGCAGGCATGATATATGTGCTGCTCCTCGTGCAGTTGCCGTCGTTAAAGCGATGGCGGCTATTACTCTAATGGATGTTTTATTGTAGTAATATAATATTAAGATAATGAGAGATGAAAAATGGGGTATTATAGTAAACCCATGTTCAGGTCGAAGAAAAATTCGTAAAGATTGGATTAATATTTATAGAAAATTAAAACGAGCTGAAATTCATTTTACAAGTCAATTGACAGAGTATGAAGGGCATGCTGTGGAATTGGCTAAAAAATATTTAACTCAAGGATTTAGAAATATTCTTGTTGTAGGTGGTGATGGTACTATTAATGAGGTTGTTAATGGTATTATGACGTCGAATGTAAATCCTTCGGAGGTCTCTATTGCTGTTATCCCTTATGGTACAGGAAATGATTGGGCTCGCTTTTGGAATCTGAATAATAAAAAGACTAATATCGTTGATGTGCTTTATAATAGAGTACGCCGTATTGTTGATATCGGTAAAATAGAATTTGAACATAAAGGCGAGAAAATTACTAGATATTTCATTAATGGGGCTGGAATCGGTTTTGATGCTTCCGTTTGTAAGCGTACTGCAAAATTGAAGAAGATTTATGGAGGTCATGCTTGGATTTACTTGCTCGCTTTATTTCTTACTTTATTGGAATATAGATCATCGAAAATGAAAATTATTAGTGATAATGATAATTTTGATGATAATTTCTTCTCTATTGCTATAGGTAATGGATGCTATTCAGGCGGTGGTTTGTGCCAAACTCCTTCCGCTTCTCCTTGTGATGGAATCTTTCATAGTACCGCTATTCGTAAACTCGCTATTAAAGATATGCCTTCCGCTGTTAAATATCTTTTTTCAAAACGACTCGATTCTCATAGAAATTGCCATAGTATCGTATCGAAAAACCTTACGATATCTCTTTCAAAACCTGTTGAGGTTGAGACAGATGGCGTGAATTTGCCAAAAGTAGTTCAATATAGTATTAGCATAATCCCGGCTGCTTTAAATATGATTGTGTAAGATACAATACTCCGTGCTATTTATCAGAATATTATATTCGGATATTTTGTACGGAGTATTTTTATCTCTTTTTCTAGGTTCATTAAAAATGTGCGATATTCTTCACTTTCAGGATGTAATGGTCGGTGATTTATTGATTTGTTAATCTTTTCTATTTCCGGTAGTAGTCGGTTACACTCTTTAGTTAACATAGAGTCGCAAAATCTTTCCCATATATATCTGACGGCTGTTTCTGAGGGATGTATCATATCTTCTGCAAAATAACGATAATCTCTTAATTCGTCTAACACAATTTCAAATGATGGGAAATATATCAATCCATATTTTTTACATAGTTCTTCCGTAGCTAATAGTAAAGTAGCTTTATTTATTTGGTTGTTGTGCATCCCTTTCCCGGCATATCGTACGGGACTGATTGTTATTATTATTTGTATATCATTGTTTATAGATTTAATTTTATATATCACTTCAGACGTGGTATTGACTATCTCATCGATAGATAATTGTCTCTCTTTAAAAAGTTTGTTTGGTAATTTATGACAGTTGCCAGCCGTTCTGCCCATATAATCATATACTACCGATGAACCAAATGTGATAATTATATGTGTGGTGGTTTTTATAAATTCGTGATGATTATGTAAATTGCTGTTTATAGTACTTAATACAATTTGTTTGTCGGGTCCGGAAAATTTACCATGATGTAATATTGAATGCCATAACCCACCGTTATATATTAAATCACTCTCTTGATATTCACTATTATCTATTATATGTGTCAGTATCTCACTAATAGTTATCGGATTATATACTATTCCATTTGGATTATTTATAATATTAAACCGAGATTCTATTAGCTTGTTGCCAATATTCTCTGCAAAACAAGAACCAATATTCAAAATTTTTGAATTATGATCAATGCTTTTATATTCAGTTAGTTGTATCTGTGTTGTGAATTGCATAGATGTATTCGATAGCTTTGTCTATTATAGCGTCTTCGCCGTTTTCAATATTTTCTTCAGAAATATGTACCTCTATGTCCGGCTCTACTCCAAATTCTGTATGTTTCATCTCGGAATCAAACATAGGTACAGCACTGAATCTTATCATCCATCCATTTGGCAGTTCTTGAGATAATGGCATTCCACCTCCACCTCCCGTTATTCCGCCTATTACTACTACATTAGGTGCATGTTTCACTCTTACAATGAAATCATTGGTCGCCGAATAGCATTTTCTATTTGTTAATATCACTATTGTTTTATCACTCCAATCAATAGGTGCTGTAGACGGGTCGGTATATATTGGCATCGGATCGGAAAAATCATCGTGTCCCTTCCCGGTTTTATGTTTCATATATCCGGTAATTGTTTTTTCTTTGAAAAAACATGATGCAAGTAGTTCACTATAATTTAGCTGGCCACCTCCATTATTCCTTACATCAATAATTATCCCTTTTGTATCCTTAAAATAGTAATCTATATAATGTAAATTGGCTGATGAAAATCCATTGGAGAAACTGCTGTATTGTATATAGCCAATTTCATTATTATTGAGGTATGAATATCTAAATCCACCTGCAATTTTAGGGTCGGTACTTATATATTTATTACTATAAATTATATTCGAATAATAATCTTCAGGATAATTTTCATACCATCCTTTACATCTTGTTACGTCAAATGCGGAGTATAAATTAACGTGTCCGTCTTGTAGTGTGTCAAGCATTTTTCCCATTAATGAAAACAGAGAAAATTGATTTTTACAATACCTTATTTTAGGTTGGTATTCGTTATATACTCCAATCCAATCCAACTCTTTTGCAGAAAAATAGCAGTATTTTTCATCCAAAATTTCCCATAGGGCATCAAAATTTGCTTGAGCGTCGTTATTATACTCTTTTATTGTGTTACCTTCACATCCGCTAAATAGCAAACATATTATTACTATGTATATTATTGACCTCTTCATCCTAAAATACTATTACGGAATTGTCGGGCTGGGATTTTAATCCGCATCTGAATTCCAAATCTACTATCACTCCTATCTGCCCGGATAATTCTTTGTTATAAAAATATAAATCATTCTGATGCCAATAGTCAAAATGATGAATGAATCCTGTGTATAAAGTAAATCCTTTAAATAAAAAATTCAATGTCAAATTACCTTTATACCCTTGCCTGTTGTGAAACGAGGTAAAATGTACTACGTCTTCCAAATTTTCTGATAAGTATTTGTATACTTCATAGTAGGATTGCCCCATTTCAGGGATAAACATACATCCTATTAATGGGGTTGCCATTTGATATTGAACTAATAATCCGAATTTATTCCATGTGTAATGATATTGCGCGGTAATGTTTGCCAGTAATTGAAGTTGTAAGTCGTTAGAAAATATATTATTTACATTACGACTCTGATATTTTGCCCCTTCATATATATCGATATATCCTCCAAGTTTGAATTTAAAATTATTGAGCTTTAGGTTATAATACGACCCAAACCCAATGTTTATACCAAGATATGTGATATATGCTGATTTGGATGCATTTAACGGATGAGAATAACGTATTTGTTCGTGAATGTTCCAAGATACATTTTTATTTATATAGTATTGCCCTTGTGAAAATTGTAAACCATATACTATGCCGGAATATTCTTGATTGCTTAAATTATGGTCTGCCATTTTGATAGTTCCTACAGAAAATGCGTATTTGGTTGAGAGTGTTTTACTCTCTTGTCCGTATGCTATTTGGCTTACTATCAAAATTATTATTAATAATATGTATCTTTTAATGCTCATCTTATTAATAGAGAACTATCTCCGTAACTTAAAAATCTGAAATTATTGTTTAATGCAAATTTATATATCTCTTTCCAATTGTCACCTTGGGTAAATGCCGAAATTAAGAGTAATAGTGTACTCTTTGGTTGATGAAAATTTGTTATTAATTTATTTACAAGTTTAAATTTATAAGAGGGTAGTATCAGTATTCTTGTAGATGCATTGATGACTTCTAAATTGTTGCTAACCATATAGTTTATTATTGATTGTAGCGACTCTTCTACTGTCAGTGAATAATTGCTTTGATATGGTTCCCATTGATCTACATATAGCGACGGGTTTTGTGGATTTTCATAAACATGACACCCTATATAGTATAAACTTTCTAGTGTGCGAACAGAGGTCGTGCCTACGGCTACAATGTGATTTATTGATATCAACAACTCTTTTATTGTAGATAATTTTACAGAGATAATCTCTTTATGCATAGGGTGATTACCAATAGTTTCACTTTTTACAGGTTGAAATGTACCTGCACCTACATGGAGTGTAACTTCTTTCTCTTTTATCCCTTTTGCAGTTAGTTTATCTAATATTTTTTGAGTGAAATGTAGCCCTGCTGTTGGAGCAGCTACCGATCCGTCAATTTTAGAGTATACAGTTTGATATGTTGTTTTATCCTTCTCTTCTGTTGCTCTATTCAAATATGGCGGTATAGGTAATTCACCAAAATAGAGTAGAATGTCGGAAAATGTTATATCATCTTCATTCCAAGAAAATTCGATAATATGTGTCATATCATCTTCTTTTCCAAGACGTTTGGCTGTTAAATCAATGCTATGCCCTTTTATTGTAATGCTGTTGGTAATGCTCTCTTCTTTCCATTTCTTTAAATTACCTACCAAACATTTCCATTCACAACGCTTATTGCTCTGAAATGCTAAATTATAATCAATAGGGCTATGTGGCTCTAAACAGAATATCTCTATTGTTGAACCTGTGGTTTTTTTGAAATGAAAACGTGCCTGAATTACTTTTGTATTGTTGTAAATAAGTAAATCTCCCTCTTCTAATAATTCCGGTAAATTGTAAAAGTGATACTTGTTGATTATGCCTTGTTTCCAATATAGTAAATTGGAAGTGTCTCGCTCTGCTAAAGGATACTTCGCTATGCGATTATCGTCTAATGGATAATCAAAATCCTCTATTCGTATTTCTTTAACGTCCATCAATTTGAATTTATTTTTTCTTATAAAAAATACTGTTTTTATTGGAAATTAATGTATCTTTATTAATAGCCCTCAATATTGTTATATTTTGATTCCGGTCGGTTACAAGTATCGTAGTCGTATCTACATCCCATACGTATTCACCGGATAAAATCGAGTCGACAGTGATTATGTCACATGTGCCATTTGTTTTAAAATCTATTGCGGTAGTGTCGTTAGAATAGATGCCGGTTACTTCGTTTTTTATAGAATTTTCTTCTTTTTTGTCGCTATCTTTTGTTGCGCAACTAATAAAAATAGTAGATAATAGTGTTATTATCAGTAAATAATATTTCTTCATATCGTTTGTGAGTTATATTTTTGCAAAGTTACATAAAATGATGTTACTATGCAATATCATTGATTTTATTAGATAAGTAAGAATTTTTTTATGTTTGTATATTGTAAAATTGTTTAATAACTTGTTGAATGTGGAAATATATACGAAATTTATTTTCGTAGTATATTTGGTGTAAATGTATGATAGTGTTATTAATGAATTGATTTATAATATGTTATTTTGTATAAATGGTAAAATACAAAGAAATTGAATTTTTCTGCGTGTGTATAAAATTAATTAATTAACTTTGCAGTGAAATGAATAATAAATAACTATAAATTATATTACAATGAGCGAACAAGAAGATAAAAAAATGCCTTCTGCCGAAAAACTTCGTGCTTTACAGTTGGCAATGGAGAAAATTGAAAAAGACCATGGTAAGGGTACAATCATGAAATTAGGTGATAATCAATGTGAAGATGTGAATGTTATCCCTACCGGATCTATAGGTCTTAATATTGCTCTTGGTGTGGGTGGTTATCCACGTGGTAGAATTATCGAAATTTATGGTCCGGAGTCAAGTGGTAAAACTACTTTGGCTATTCATGCTATTGCTGAAGCTCAAAAAGCCGGTGGTATTGCTGCAATTATTGATGCAGAACATGCTTTCGACCGTTTTTATGCCGAAAAATTGGGTGTAGATGTAAATAATTTGCTCATTTCTCAGCCTGATAGTGGAGAACAAGCTTTGGAAATTGCCGATCAATTAATACGTTCTTCTGCAATTGATATTATTGTTGTCGACTCTGTTGCCGCACTTACTCCTAAAGCAGAGCTCGATGGTGATATGGGCGATAATAAGGTGGGTTTACAAGCTCGTTTGATGAGTCAAGCTCTTCGTAAACTTACTGCAAGTATTAATAAAACAAATACTACTTGTATTTTTATTAATCAACTTCGTGAAAAAATTGGGGTTATGTTTGGAAATCCGGAAACTACTACCGGTGGTAATGCTTTGAAATTCTATTCTTCAGTGCGTCTTGACATTCGTAAAACCAGCGTAATCAAAGATGGAGAAAATTCTCTCGGTTCTCAAACCAGAGTAAAAGTTGTAAAAAATAAGGTGGCCCCTCCTTTCCGCAAGGCTGAATTCGATATTATGTATGGTGAAGGTATTTCTCGTTCAGGAGAGTTAATTGATCTTGGTGTTGAGGCAGGCGTAGTTAAAAAATCCGGAGCATGGTTTAGCTATGGTGATGTGAAATTAGGTCAAGGTAGAGATGCCGCTAAAAAAACTCTCGAAGATAATGCGGAATTATCTGCCGAAATTGAAGCTAAAATTATGGAGTTTTATAAATTATAATTAATTCCTTTTATTACAAAAAAAATCCGTTATAGTATATTCTATAGCGGATTTTTTTATATTATTTATTTCCTATATATTCCAATATCTGTTCGGCATGTATCTTGGTTTTTATTTCTTTGGGTGTGAAAATTTTTTCTATTATTCCTTCTTCATTTACCAAGTATGTTGTGCGTAATATTCCTATTGTCTTTCTTCCGCATGCTACTTTTTCTCCCCAACAGCCTAATTGTTGTAAAAGTGTTGTGTCGGTATCGGCAATTAGAGAAAAGTCCAATCCGTAATTATCTGCAAATTTCTTTTGTAATTCCGGTTTGTCTTTACTAACTCCAATAATCTCATATCCGGCTTGCTGTAATTCCTCTTTGTGTGATTGTAGGGAACAAGCTTCGGCTGTACATCCCGGTGTGTTTGCTTTAGGGTAACTATATAATATTATTTTTTTACCCTTAAAATCATCTCTTTTAATCTCTTTCCCGTTTTGGTCAATACCTAATATTTCGGGAATTTTGTCTCCAATATTCATTTTTCTGCTATATTTAATATAATTTTTCCATTATTATGAATGTCATAAAGCCTAAAAGTAATGCATATGTCGCTTGTTTCTGATAGCCGTGAGAGTGAGTTTCCGGTATCATTTCATCTGAAGTAACGTAAAGCATCGCTCCTCCTGCTATGGCTAACATGAATGGTAGTAAATATTCTGATATATTTCCTAATCCATATCCGATAAAGACTCCGATTATTTCAAGAATTCCTATTGATATGGCTATTAGTAATGTGCGAAGATTTGATACCCCTGCAAGTATTAACGGGGCTATTATTACTATTCCTTCCGGAATGTTTTGTAATGCTATACTTAATGATACAAGTAGAGAAGATTCGTCATCAATAGTGTTGTTAATACTTACTCCTGCTGCTATGCCTTCCGGAAGTTTGTGTATTGCTATTGCCATAACAAAGAGTAGAACGTTATTTAACGAACGATTGTTTTTATGCTCCTCTTTGTCTAACCCCGTAATATAATGCATGTGTGGCGTTATATAATCAAGTAAATTTAAAAATAAAGCACCCACAAGCACACTGATTATGACTATTATGTAAGTATTTGAGGAACTATGCTCAAATGCCGGTACTATAAGACCCAATGTGGAGGCGGCTAACATTAAACCGGCACAATAGCCTAATATTGTATCGTTCCATTTGTGTGGTAGTTTCTTAAATAAAAACCCGATTATAGAACCTATTATTGATGTACAACAAAGTCCTATCGCACTTATCCATATTTCATTCATTAAGTAATTCGCTCTCTATTATGTTAATTATTACATCTTTTGGTTGCGCTCCTATGATGCGTTGAAAATTTCCATTTCTTGAAATGAAAAATAGGGTAGGAACGGATTTTACATAACATATGTTGGCAAACTCAATATTTTTGTCAATATCAATTTTTATTACTTTAAGTTTACCTTTGTATTCTTTTGCTATCTCTTCTAAAATTGGTGCCATGGCTTTGCATGGTCCACACCACGTTGCATAAAAATCCATAATTATAGGTTCTTCTCCTGTGAATTTCCAATTACGGATATTTTTTGTGTAATCTACTATATTTTCCATACTCTGAATATTAAAAAGTCATTCACTTTTTCAGTTGCAAAGTTAATCAATTAATTTTAATAGAAACTCTTTATTTATGTTAATTTTTAACTAAATTCTATAGTAAATTTTAAATAATCGATTTTTGAATAAATTAAAGTTAAATTCTATAATTATTTTGTTTGTTTAAAAATAGTTTTCTATCTTTGCCATGAAAACAAAAACTAATTAAAAATAGAATTATTATGGCAAATAAGTATTCCGGAACTCAAACAGAAAAAAATTTAATGACGGCTTTTGCCGGTGAATCTGAAGCTCGTAATAAATACACCTATTTTGCTTCAAAGGCAAAGAAAGAGGGGTTTGAGCAAATAGCTGAGATTTTTCAAAAAACAGCAGATAATGAAAAAGAGCATGCAAAACTTTGGTTTAAAGAATTGAATGGAATAGGCGATACAGCCCAAAATTTGGAGTCTGCTGCTGCAGGCGAAAATTATGAGTGGACAGATATGTACGCCGGTTTTGCTAAAACAGCAGAAGAAGAGGGTTTTCATGAGTTGGCTTTTCGTTTTCGCCTCGTTGCTGCTATTGAAAAACGTCATGAAGAGCGCTATCGTGCTTTGTTAAAGAATATCGAAATGCAAGAGGTATTTGCAAAAAGTGAAGTTAAGGTTTGGGAGTGCCGTAATTGCGGTCATATCGTTGTCGGTGAAAAAGCTCCTGAAGTTTGTCCTACTTGTCTACATCCTCAAGCTTATTTCGAAATTAGTATTGATAATTTCTAATTGTATTTTTTATGGCTGCATGGAAATGTACTGTATGCGGGTATATCTATCAAGGTGAAAATCCTCCTGATATCTGCCCGGTATGCAAGGCTCCGGCTTCAAAATTTGTTAAGTTGGATGGCCCAAAAACAGAGAATTCTAAAAAAGGATTTTTTAATCGTCTAAAAAATTTGTTTAAAAAGTAATTAACCTCAAAAAAAGCGGTGTTTATCACCGCTTTTTTTATCTAATATGGTTTTCTTGCACGTAAAATTTCTCTCTTCCCATTTGGTGGTCCCGCTAATCGCTCTACCGTGAATCCTACTTTTTGCATCCTTCTTCTAATTTCTCCTTTCGCACAATATGTAATAAGCACACCTCCCGGGCGTAGACAATTGAATATTTTATTAAAAATCTCTTCTTCCCACATTTCCGGTTGTTTCTCCGGAGAAAAGGCATCATAGTATACTAAATCATAATTGTCTGAAAAAGAATGTGTTGTTAGGTCGGATTGAATTTTTTTCAGTTTAAAATGTCGGTTTATCTCTACATATTTATCCCATTGCACTTCATGAAGTTGTCTATATAATGAATATTCTTCTTCATTGAAGATTGAAGAATAATTAATTCTCGTAATTATTTCAAGTGGCAACGGAAATTTCTCAATAGTTGTATATGATATATGCTTTGATTTACCATTAAGTAATGTCAGTATGGCATTTAACCCGGTACCGAATCCAACTTCAAAAATATCAATTTTATCGTTTTGTATCTCTTTTAATCCGCAATTGATAAAAATATGTTGTGATTCTGTTAACGCACCTTTAATGGAATGGTAATGCTCGTCAATCTCTTTTACATATAGCGTATTACTACCATCATTAGTGGTTTCTATCGATACCTCCATAGTAATATTATGTATAGATTAATATAGTGTAATATATTCGTAAGTATTACCAACGATTTCCAGATATTTTTCGAAATTTTCTTTTGAAATTACTACAGTGCCTCTACAATCATTGGGGTGAAATGATAATTTGTCCGCACTCTTTAGGTTGGCATCTAAAAATAGATGCACGTGATGTTCGGTATCGTTTATTAACCCGAATGGAGATACACTGCCAGGTTCCAATCCTAAATATTTCATCATTCGTTCTGGAGAAGCGAAAGATAATTTTCCACATGACGGGAGTCCTTTTGATACTAAAGATTCTTTTAATCTGTGTTCCAAGTCATGAATGTCAAGGTCGTAATCACAATGAAAACAAACTAAATAGTGTTTATTCCCTTTATGATTCCGAAAAAATAAATTTTTGCAATGTATACTTCCGTCATCTTTCCACCATCGTTTTGCCTCTTCTATCGTTTTACCTTCCGGATGATTGTAATTTTCAAAGGGTATTTGATTTTCTTTCAGGTAGTTTAGTACAATTTCTTCTCGTGTCATAATTTTATATTGTTATTTTTCTTATTTCTCCGTTGATTATGGGGGATACTTCGTGATAATTACAATCAAATTTTGCCGCTATCATATTCCTTGCAAATTGACCGTGAGTTACAATGATTATATTATCATATTTATACATATTCTTTATCTCTATCAAGGCTTTTTTTGCTCTTTCGAAAATCTCCTCTTCTGTCTCGGCAAATTTTCCGTACTTGTTATTTTTTTGATAGTCGTCTTCTACTTCTTTAATAAAGTGATGTTTATTCGGAAATTGCCATATGCCATTTATTTTAAATCGTTTTGCCGCTTCAGAAATTAACATTCCGGTGTAAGGACCCCAATTTCTTTCTCGTAAAATAGCCATAGTGAATATCGGTATTGAAAGGGATGATGATATAATTTGTGCCGAATCAATAGCTCTTTGTAAGTCACTGGAAATTATACAGTCAAAATTAATCCCGGTTGTTAATAATCTTTCGGATGTGTTTTTTATCTGTTGTTTCCCATTGTCAGTGAGTGTGCCGGGTAAATGACCTTGGAGTATCATCTGTTTGTTTTCTTCAGTTTCTCCATGTCGTATAATGTATAGGTTCATTTTTTAATAAATTATTGAATTATATCATCTCTTCGTTTGCATAATCTACAGCTCGATTTATAAAGTCACAAAATGGTTTTGTAGTTTCAAAAATATCGGCAACTCGAGTAGCAAGATGTGGTGCTGTAATAAATGATTCGTCTATAATGGCATTTAAACAGTAACTTTTCAGTCGCATCCATTCGGAATATGGTGCATTATTATCATATTCTTTTGGTACTTTTTTTAATGCTCCTTCCATATCTAATACAAATCGTGAATCTACTTTTTGTAATATATCTGTTTCAAATTCATTCCATCCATCACTGATATCTTCTCGAATTATCTTTACAGCATTTGAATCGTAACAATAATTGCCGCTAGCAAGCATATGTGCATCAGGGTATGTATTTGTATTACCGGTACTTATATGAAAATAATATCCGGCATGCATCGATTTTTTTCCTCCTGGTGACATGAATACTCCAAAATGAGTTTTATATGGAGTTTTATCTTTGCTGAAACGAGTATCTCTATAAAATCTATATGTACAATCGTTTAATGTCAATGGCTTTATTTTATCATCAAATTTTCCTACTTCTTGGATTAATTCCAATGCGAATTTATTCCATTTGGCTTGTACTTTTTTATACCATTCTTTATTTTCAGCAAACCATTCTCTATTATTGTTTCTATCTACTTCTTGTAAAAAATTAATTATCTCTTTCATCGTACATGTGAATTTATTATACCCATTCGAAATTATTTTGTTGTGCACCGATTTCAAAGTGATATTTGCATATTCCTAAGTCTATTTTTGTGTATCCTACTAAAGAAAAACCTCTTTTTGCTTCTATTTTACATATGCTGTCGTCAGAAGTCGGTTTGATATATTTGAAGAAAAATTTTTGTTGATTCACCGCAGTAGGCGCTAATAATGCTGCTTTTACACCTTGTTGAAACCATTCCGGTGTCTCGGTAGATATGTTACTTACTTCTTCAATACTTTTTCTTTTTAATTGTCGCCCCGATTCATCTCCATATCCAAGAGCTATTAAACAGCATAATTTTTCTCCTTTTTCTTTGATATATGCTTCTTTTATATTGTTGTATGTCACTCCTACCCAACAACTATTAAGACCCAACTGCTCAGCGAATACAACCAATTTCTCTCCATAATAACCTATTCGTTCATCTAAAGTCTCCGATTGTTTGCCTATCATAGCAAAATAGTTCGTAACACCTGAAAATGTACCATAAGCCATTTTTCCTTTAAATGCTTTTGGCTCGTTGGTAATAAGCTGTATATGTAAATCACCTTCTTGGTTTACCTCTTTTACTTTGTTATTTAATGATTCAATGAGTTGATTGTCAATAGGAATATTTTTGTATTTTCTTATTGAGCGCCTTTGGTTAATAGCTTCTAATTCAGTTATCATAATTATAGATTTTTTATTGCGTAAAGTTAGTAAATTATAATGAATTACTATGCAAAATAAAATGATTATTCTTTGAAATGGAACATCGTCATTGGTGCGTGTCTTGTTTAATTCTTGGTTATCAAACTCTTACTTTAAAGGAATCGGAGGAGGCACGTAGAGATAAAACAAAATTTAAGGCTTTAAAAAAAGCCTATATTCATCCGGATATAACTCCTTTTGAATTGTTAAGTGATGAGGAGAAGCATAAGGATAAATTAATTATTTCTGCGATGAAATAAAAAAGGTGTACCAAAATATTTTTTGATACACCCACAATCTCTTATTAAAAAACTTTATTTGATTTCTATGACTTTGGTTTCTGGTTTTTCCGGTTCAATATTGCGCTTTGGTAAATTGATACATAACACACCATTTGTCATCTCTGCATCGATACTGTTTTCATCGATGTTTTCCGGAAGAGTAAATGATTGTTCAAATTTGCAATAATTGAACTCTTTACGGATATATTTTTTATCTTTATGCTCCTCTTTGTTGTCACACTTCTTTTCCATCTTTATGGATAAGATGCCATTGTTAACAGAAAGGCTAAAATCTTCTTTTGTAGTACTTGGTGCTGCAATTTCTATTTTATACTCTTTAGCATCTTCCGATACGTTTATTGCAGGAATAGAGTGTTGCATACTTGTACTTAACCATTGGTCATTGAAGAGGTTGTTAAGCTCGTTGAAAAAGCTTGGAAATAAATTTTGATTGTTTTTAGAAATAGTAGGCATCATAATTAAAATCTCCTATAATTTAAATTGTTATACATTGTTTGATTGGGCTTGGATTTATGCCTTTATCGGGTTTTATCTTTGTCCGTTCACTATTTATTATGCATATTATGTGCCAATACTATTTCTGACATTTTGTCATTGTTTTTGTGACATTTCTTACATCTGTTTATTTATCTATTGTTGAAAATAGAAATTTCTTTTATTTTGCAGTTGTAAATTATTTAGCCTATCTTTTTATCTTGTACAATTATTCCTCCTTGATAACAATGTTTACAATAGTCAAAATTAGAACTGCCATCTTTTTCAGTGCCGAAATCTTCTTGTTTTTTTAATGGAATACCGCAATTTCTACAAAATTGAGGTAATTGGTTTGTATTGAATAGTCGCTTGTTTTTATGGTGAGTAAATTTGTTTGGATTTTAATTTTTATCTAATCCGGCTTTTAAACAACGTATAACAGCAGAGTTAAAACCGGCATGGTCTAATTCGTTTAATCCTCGAATAGTTAAACCTCCGGGAGTTGTTACTTTATCAATGGCTACTGCCGGATGTATATCAGAGCCTTCCAATACGGCTACAGCTCCTTTCATTGCTTGCATGGCAATGGCTTGTGCATCTTTGGGATATAATCCCATTTCTACTCCTCCTTCCATCATGGCATGCAAAAAACGCATTATATATGCTATTCCGCAGCCTGACAGCATATTTCCTGCGATAACCTCTTTGTTGCTACATATTTTTACTTTGCCTAACTGTAAGAAAAGTTCTTCTACTTTCTTTATTTTTCTTTCTTCAATGTTTTCGGCAGGTACTATGAAGGTCATACTTTCATAAAATTCCGCTGCTATATTAGGCATTACATAAAAAATATCTGCTTCTTGATTATCAAATAAATCACGAAGTGTGTCGGTATATATATTCGCTGCTACAGAAATGATTATCTGTTTCTTGAAATCAATAGCATCTTTAATCTCTTCTATTATTTGAGGAATGAGCCATGGCTTTACTGCTAATATTATTATTTCAGCTTCTTTTACTGCTGATCTATTATTAAGTGTAGTGTTGATATTTGAAAATAGGGTAGTGTATCTGTCTAAGGTAGTTTGTGTTTTTGCTGTAATTGTCAATTGTTGTAAATTCTTTTTTGCCCATCCTTTTATTAATGCTCCTCCCATATTTCCGGAACCTATTACAGTGATTTTCATAATGAATGTGAGTTTGATTAATATTGTAAAAAATTTTCGCTTTAATATTTGAATACAAAGTTACTCATAAATCCTGTATTAACGATGATATTTCAAAAATATTGACATATAATTGGAATGAGAATATAATATCTATTTGTTATTGTTATATAAAATATTTATCGTACATTTGCATAGTTACAACGATAAAGTTTATCTATCTCTTATCGTTGTAATTAAACAAAGATATATTATTACAATTTTATTTTTTTATTATGAAAAATTCTTCTTTATATTTAATGGATTGCTATGTAGCAGGTCGTCAGTACTATGATGTTGACGAAGTGTGGAATGAATTGGAAATTGGTACTCAACTACGTCTTGAAAGAGATTTTCAAAATTTATATGATCCGAATGCTGTTGCTATTATGTATGATAAAAAAATTGATGATGGTGATGGTGGGGTATTTGTTGAGTCTTTTCAACTTGGTTTTATTCCTAAAGCTAATAATGAGTTTATTGCAAAATTTTTGGAAATGGGATGGAATCACCTTTTTAAATGTCGGATTTCTAAGAAAACTCCTGATGCTCATTATGAAAATCAACTGAGGATTACAATAAAGATTATTAGAGATGATGATTAATCTTTATATAAAAAAGCAACGAAGTGATTATTGTCTTCGTTGCTTTTTTTAATTATTATTTTATAGGTTATTTATAGTTTTTGCTTTTTCTATAAAATAGTTATTACTGCTATTTACTAATGAATATCGGTAGTTGCTCCAAGGGGCTGTTTCGTCTTTAATTTCCATATCTTCACCCGTGTCATTTGAAATATAGTCTTTAATTCTATTTTGCCATTCACGAATACGAGTGGAAGAACTATTGTAATCCATTAATCCATTTGCCGGGTCAACTAATTTTTTTATTTCTTCTATAAACATATTTTTGTATTGAGGCGTTTTTATTACCCTTTGCATTAATTTTCCCATTGTTCCCCATTCTGTAGGATTTTGTTTTGCAGGGTCATAACAATTACTTGTTCCAAGTGTATTGTCGTAATCGTATGGTATAAAGAATACTTTATAATTCTCAGGGTCTTGAGTGTTGAAATACAAATAATAATTATTTCCATTATTCCAATGGTCATCCCACATGCCTAATGCTACATTTACTGCATATGTTTTTATAAATAATTGTACATCACATATTTGTTCAAACCATTCTGCAAATTCATCTCCATTATCTTTAGAATTTAATGTTCTGATAAAGTGCTGTAATTGTGCTTTGGCTATGTCGTATCCTACTTCAGTTTCTTTTAATTCATATGTATATTCGTGTACATTATCATCTTCGCCCATGTTAGCATTTTCATTGCGTAAATCTGCCGGTCCATTTGATGTGTATGTACATTTCCATAAATTTCCATCAGCACTTTCGAATTTGTCAACTTTTCGCTCTATATATTTATTATCGTAAGGTTCTATCATTGAGTAAATACCGTAATATGCCGGTTTAGGGTCGCCTTCTACATTAATCCATAATCTTGAATAGCATATCTCTGCAGCCGTCCATACTCCGGCTCTTTGGAATAAATCATATGAAAATACTTCGCGAACATAGGTCGGGTCGTTATTAAACCATTTTAAATTTATTTTCCTTATACCATAAATTTCGTGATTGTCATCTTTGTCGTATTTTCTAAAGTTTAATCCAAAATGGCAATGTTGCCAATCTGCATTACCATCTCCTACATGTGACCCTGTTCCATTTTCAGGTCTTCTTCTAGATGTGTTTCCTCTTAGTCGTATTCCTGCATTTTCTATGTTGAAAATATCATTTCCTTTTTGATACTTTACATCGCAGTGTACATATTCTTTCGTGTCATTATTAGCATCGTATTTAGATAAAAAACTATTCCATTCGTCTAATGAAAAGTTTATTGTAATTTCCGGTATTGCTTCAAAATCAAAAACATATGATAACCCATCAGTAGTAGGATTTGGTTTATCTTCATTTCCCGGATTCTCATTTCCGGGATTCTCCCCTTCACCGGGATTTGTAAATAAATCGCATGAGGATAATATTATAGAGATAGATATTAAAAAAAGAAAGATGTATTTGTTCATAATTTTGTTTTTTAAGCTTAAAAAAATAATACTAGGGTGAAAAAATTAATTTGAAAAAAGAGGTTGAGAAATATACTCAACCTCTTGATGTTTTGAAAATTTCTAAATATTATTTTCTGAATGGAGGACGAACAACAACTGCAGGGATTTCTTTATTGCGAATTTGTACAGCGATAGTAGTACCCAATTTTGAATATTCAGATGATACATATCCCATACCAACACCGATTTTTCTGCATGGTGACATACATCCGGAAGTAACGCGACCAATAACATTACCTTTTCCGTCGGTTAATTGATAATCAGCTCTTGGAATACCACGTTCTTGTAATTCAAAACCAACTAATTTTCTTTTGGTACCTTCTGCACGTTGACGTACATATAATTCACCATCGATAAGATTTTTGCCTTCTGCAGGTTTTGTAATCCAGCCTAAACCGGCTTCAATAGGAGATGTTGTGTCGTCAATTTCATGACCATAAAGACAGAAGCCCATTTCAAGACGTAATGTGTCACGAGCACCTAAACCAATTGGTTTAATACCGTATTCAGCTCCTGTTGTGAATAATGCATCCCAAATTTGTTTGCCAAATTGTGGATAGAAATACAATTCGAAACCACCAGCTCCGGTATATCCTGTGTTTGATATAATTACATTGTCAACACCGGCAAATTTACCTTCTGCAAAATGATAATATTTTATTTCACTGAGGTTTACATCAGTAAGTTTTTGAAGCATTTCTGTTGCTTTTGGTCCTTGAACAGCTAATTGTGCTATTCTATCTGAAGAGTTCTCGAGTTCTACACCTTCTTCATTATTTGCATTTACCCATTCCCAATCTTTGTCAATATTTGCTGCATTTACTACAAGCATATATTTCTCATCTGAGTAATGATATACGATAAGGTCGTCAACAATACCACCTTTTCCATTTGGGAAACAGTTGTATTGAGCTTGACCATTGATTAATGATGCAATGTTATTTGAGCAAAGTCTTTGAAGAAATTGTTTTGCTTTAGGACCTTTTACCCAAAATTCTCCCATGTGAGATACGTCGAATACACCAACACCATTAACTACAGTAAGGTGTTCGTCGTTAATACCGGTTGAATATTCAATTGGCATATTGTAGCCAGCAAATTCGTGCATTTTTGCACCTAATCCGATGTGAATATCGGTAAATGGAGTAGTTTTCATGTTATTATTATTTTATAAGTTTGATAATATTAATAATTGTGTTGATAGCTTTTTCCATTGATTGAATTGGAATAAATTCATATCTGCCATGGAAATTATGTCCGCCGGTAAAGATATTCGGACATGGTAAGCCTTTAAATGATAATTGAGCGCCGTCTGTACCTCCACGAATAGGTTTTACGCTTGGCGTGATTCCGGCAAGTTTCATTGCTTCAAAAGCCAAATCTACAATGTGTTTTACTGGTTCTACCTTCTCTCTCATATTGTAGTATTGATCTTTTATTTCAATTGTAATCAATTCTTTACCATATTTATTATTGATCTTTTCCGCGCAATCTATCATGGTTTGCTTACGTTGTTCAAATAATTCTCTACTATGGTCTCGAATGATATAATTGATTTTGGTCTCTTCTACTGTACCATTAAAGCAAATCAGATGATAAAAACCTTCATATCCTTCTGTATTCTCCGGTGCATCAACAGGAATCATTTGTGTGTATTCCTCAGCTATCTTTATGGAATTTATCATTTTACCTTTTGCATATCCCGGGTGTACATTACATCCGTGTACCGTGATACTTGCTCCTGCTGCATTGAAATTTTCATATTCCAATTCACCTACTTCACCACCATCTATAGTGTATGCCCAATTACATCCAAATTTTTCTACGTTAAAATGATGTGCTCCTTGTCCAATTTCTTCATCAGGAGTAAATGCAATACGTATTTTCCCGTGCTTTATTTCAGGATGCTCTAACAAGTATTCTACTGCAGAAATTATTTCTGTAATTCCGGCTTTGTCGTCAGCTCCTAAAAGTGTATGACCGTTTGTTACTATTAAATCTTGTGTCTTATATTTTAGTAACTCTGGAAATTGAGATGGAGATAATATATATTGTTTCTCTTCATCCAAGAAGATATCTTCTCCATTATAATTTTTTACTATTCTTGGGGTTACATGTTTACCACTTAGGTCCGGTGCAGTATCAAGGTGTGCAATAAAACCTATTGTAGGTAAATTTTCAGATGTATTTGATGGTAGAGTAGCCATGACGTAACCGTTTTCATCAACATCTACTTCTTGTAAGCCTAAAGATGTCAGCTCTTTTACTAAGTGTTTTGCAAAAACCATCTGTCCGGGAGTAGACGGGGTCATTCCGGTATTATCGTCGGAAGTGGTTGCAAATCCAACATACTCTATAAATCTATCTACAAAATTTTTCATAGTATCTGGTTTTTAATAAATTACATATTCATTCCTCCACAGCAGTGAATAACTTGTCCACTTACATAACTTGACAAATCAGAAGCAAGGAATGTAGCTACATTGGCTACATCTTCCGGTGTTCCACCTCTACGTAATGGAATTTGTTTTGCCCATTGCTCTTTTACCTCTTCTGATAATGCATTGGTCATATCTGTAATAATAAATCCCGGAGCTATGCAGTTTGCTCTAATGCCTCTTGATCCTACTTCTTTTGCTATAGATTTTGCTAATCCAATCATACCTGCTTTGGATGCGGAATAATTACATTGTCCTGCATTACCACTTACACCTACTACAGAACTCATGTTGATGATTGATCCATTTCTTTGTTTCATCATTATCGGAGTTACTGCATGAATGAAGTTGAATGCTGATTTTAAATTTACATTTAATACTGCATCCCATTGTGCTTCAGACATACGCATCATCAATCCATCTTTAGTGATGCCTGCGTTATTTACAAGTATATCAATGCGCCCGAATTCTTTCGCTATCTCTTCTACAACTTTATGTGTCTCTTCAAAGTTTGCGGCATTTGATGCATATCCTTTTGCTTTTACTCCATAACTTTCTATCTCTGATTGAGTTTTAAGTGCATTATCGTCGATATTAAGGTCAGTAAAGGCAATGTTACAACCTTCTGATGCAAATTTTAATGCAATTGCTTTACCAATACCACGTGCAGCTCCTGTAATAAGAGCGGTTTTTCCTTCTAATAATTTCATAATATTATATTTTTTGATTATTTATATAATAAGAAGATAGCCGGCCGTTTATGTATAGACCCTATACTATCTACATTTTTTTTCCATTGCCGAATTGTTTTTGTCTTGATTACTTCGTTTTCCGATGTAATATCGACAGCTATACATAATTTAATATTTTCGTTTAGGGTTTTACACAAATCTTCTACTAATTGTACGTTTCTGTATGGAGTCTCTATGAAGATTTGTGTTTGATGTTCTGAAAATATTTTCTTTTCAAATCGCTTTAATATATTTGTTCTTTCGTTTTTATCTATAGGTAGATATCCGTTAAAAGCAAACGATTGTCCGTTAAATCCACTTGCCATAAGTGATAATAATATACTCGATGGGCCTATTAGTGGAATTACTTTTATGTTTTTTTCTTGTGCTATGGCCACAATATCTGCTCCGGGATCTGCTATTGCCGGGCATCCGGCTTCTGATATTATACCTATGCTTATACCATTTTCCAATGGTTTTAGGTATGTACCTAAAATTTTTGGGTCAGTGTGCTTGTTTAGTTCAAAAAATTGTAATTCATCAATCTGTATTCCTTTATCTACTTGTTTTAAAAAACGTCTGGCAGTACGGATGTTCTCAACTATAAAAATCTTTATGGAACGTATAATGTCTGCATTTCCGTTTGGTAACACATGGTCTAATGGTGATTCGCTTAACACCGTTGGTATAAGATAAAGGGCTGCTTTCATGTTGCTTTTTTATAAAAATTGTGCCCACAGCACCGTTCAAAGTGCTGTGAGCTATAATATTGTATTATTTTTTTACATTTGGAAGTTCAAGTCCGTAGCCTTTTTTCTTATCTTCAATTTTTAAAAGTATACCAAGAATAAATGCAATTACACCGAATGATGCAAATATTATCATACATGTTGTGTAGTCGTATGGAAGTCCATTCTCAATGTTACTTGCATTTGTAGCAGATAATACGTTACCAATGATTTTTGGTACGAAACAGAGTCCAATATTTTGAATCCAGAAGATAAGTGCGTATGCACTGCCAAGTATCTTACCATCAATTACTTTTGGTACACTTGGCCATAATGCTGCAGGAACCAAAGAGAATGAAACACCGAGGATTACAATGATACATAGTGCAAGCCATTTGCTTGGGAATGCAGGTAAAAGGAATGCAAATGATAGGTGACAAATTATCATTATTAATGCTCCATACATAAGCATTGACGCGCCTTTTCCTTTATAGTCGATAAAAGAACCTAAGAATGGAGTTAGAATCATTGCAAGGATTGGGAACCAACTGAAGAGTTGTGAAGCTTCGCTTGCAGGAATGTTAAGAGTGCATTCCAAGAAATTTGTTGAATATCTTTGGAATGGGAAGATTGCAGAATAGTAGAGTACACAAAGTAATGCAATAATCCAAAACATCTTGCTGCTAAATATTTTTCCTATATCGCTGAATTTGAACTCTTCGTCTTCTGAAGAAGAATTTTCTACTGCATCGGTTTGGTTATCAAGTTTTTTATCCATAATGGAGAAAACGATGAAGTTAATTAAACCGATTAGTAATAATACGGTACAGAATGCTACAGAAGCAGGTACTCCACCTCCAAATAATGAACCATTAGCTACAATAGGTGATAACCAAAATACTGCAAATACTCCAAGTCTGGCTATTGCCATTTCAAGACCCATTGCAAGTGCCATCTCTTTGCCGGCAAACCATTTGGCAATAGCACGAGATACTGTAATACCTGCCATTTCGCAACCACATCCAAAAATCATAAATCCAAGACATGCTAATTTTGCATTTCCGGGAAGGTCTACCCACCAAGAGTTTAACCAAGTGCATAATTCTGTGGTCTGAAACCAATCAGAAATACCTATAAATTTAATACTTGCACCCAATACCATGAGTGATGCAGATAAAATACCGGTGAATCGGATACCCATTTTATCCAAGATTATTCCGGCAAGAATTAAAAAACCGCATACGTTCAGAAAATATTCCGACGCTGCATATGTGCCAAATGTGTTTGGTGTCCATCCGCGTCCTTGTTCAATCATTGATTGAAGTGGAGACATAACGTCTACAAACATATAGGCGAAAAACATCATCAGTGCGATGAGAATCAGTGCCGCCCAACGGGCAACAAAGGAATCACGTAAAGTGGCTTGTAATTTTTCAGTCATTTATTTAGTTTTTTAGTTAATATGCAATCTGTGCAAAGTTAATCATTTTTTTTGTTTCTCACAACTATCGTTACTCTTCAGAGAAATGAACCAATACTTTTCTGTAAGAATTGAATATTTTTGATTTGGAAACGAATCCTAAATATTTGCCTTCTTCGTCTATTACCGGTAAATTCCAAGCCCCGGTATTTTCAAAAATATCCATAACTTTATCCATCGGTGTGTTGATAATTATTTTGGATGGTGGTAGATTCATTAATTTTCTAACTGTAAATCTGTCATATAAATTAGGTCGGAACATAATATTTCTTACTTCGTCAAGTGATACAATTCCTACTAATTTATTTGTTTCGTGCTCTACTACGGGGAAAATATTACGATTACTTTTTGATATAACTTTTACCAACTCTCCTAATGTCATTTCCGGATATACTATGGATAAGTCCGTTTCTATTAAATTATCCATTTTTAATAATGTAAGTACTGAACGGTCTTTGTGGTGAGTTAATAATTCCCCTTTTTGTGCAAGACGCATTGCATACAAACTATGTGGCTCGAAAAGCAAGATTGTTAGATATGCTATGACAGAAGTAATCATCAATGTCATAAATAAATCATAACCGCCTGTGAGTTCCGCAATCAAAAATGTACCGGTTAATGGTGCGTGCATTACTCCACTCATCAAACCCGCCATTCCTGCAAATGCAAAATTTGCATATGGTATATTAAAGCCTATTAGATTAAATCCTTCGGCAACAATATATCCTGTTAAACATCCCATAAATAAACTTGGTGCAAATATACCTCCCGTACCTCCTGCCCCGTTTGTAGCTGTTGTTGCTACTATTTTAAATAGCACTATTAATGATAGATATAGTAATATTGCCCAATGCTCTGTGCGAAAATTGTAGAATAATGATTGATTGAAGAGACTGCTACATTCTCCTGATAATAATTGTGATATAGTATCATATCCTTCTCCATATAATGGAGGAAAAAAGAATATTAATATGCTTAATAAAACACCGCCTAAGAGGATTTTTTGATATGATTTCTTTATTTTTTTGAATACTTTTTCTAATGCATTGACTCCTCTGGTGAAATATAATGAAACCAAACCGCAAATTACACCTAAAACTATTAAATATGGGATTCTGTTTAGTTCGAATGGGGCAAATGAATCAAAATTAAACATCACTTCGCTACCCATAAATAGGTAAGAAAATGATGTTGCAGTAACGGAACTGATTAATAATGGAGCGATTGATGTCATTGTTAGGTCTATCAATAGTACTTCCAATACGAAAGTGACTCCGGCTATCGGTGCTTTAAAAATACCTCCAATGGCACCGGCTGCTCCACACCCAACAAGCAACATCAATGTTTTTTGATCTAATTTAAATAACTGTCCGAGATTGGAACCTATAGCAGACCCCGTTAATACAATTGGCGCTTCTGCTCCTACCGAACCGCCAAATCCAATGGTTATACTTGATGCTACTACGCTACTCCAACAGTTGTGAAGTTTTATAATTGCTTTATGCTGAGATATTGCAAATAATATCTTCGTTACTCCGTGAGATATGTCATCCTTTACAATGTATTTTACATACATAGATGCTATGGCAATACCTATCATAGGAAACGCCAAATACCAATAATTCAATTTATCATCTCCTATCATTGATGTAACAAAATTTTGAATAAGATGTATGGCGTTTTTTAATATTAACGCAGCTAATGCACATCCTATTCCTGTTACAAATGAGAGTATAATGATAAATTGCTTCTCTTTTATATGAGTTTCCCTCCAATGAAGGATTGTTGAATATATATCTATTATTTTATGTTTGTCTATTTTACTCATTTTTCGTAAAGATAATATTTCTTGGAAATATTGAAATATGTTTGTTCATCTTTAGAGAAATAGTCTTTGATATCACTCCATTTATGATTTTTACTGAACTTTATTCTAATCTCATCAGTGCCACATACCTTATCAAACATTGAAAATCTTTTCGTATTAGCATTCTTAAATGTAGCTTTTTCCGGATACATGTCGTTTAACACTTCCATAACAATGAATTGAATTTCGGTTAGTCTACATTTTTCGAAATCGGTTATGTGTATTTCAATTCCTCCACATAATTCACCTTGATATGTAGAATAAAAGGGCTTGTAATAAATTGGACGAAATAATACTCCCGGCAATTTTTTGCTATTAAGAATATCTGCTAATGAATCGCCATTAATCCATGGAGCGCCTATTGTTTGAAATGGTAAGGGATAGCCTACTCCGATATTCAAATATCCCAACTCACCTAATATTCCGGTTGTAGGATAATAAATTGCGGTTTGTGAATTCGGAATGTGAGGAGATGCCGGTACCCATTGAAGTTTGGTGTCTGCCCATATCATATCTCGTTTCCATCCTTGCATCTTTACGACTTTTAATTTGCATTTAATACCTAACATGTTCTCTTCGTTAAGCATTAATGCTAATTCTCCGGGAGTTTGAGCATATAGATATGGAATTTTAAATTGACTTACAAAGGAAATGAATTGGTCTTCCACAAGGTTACCTTCAATTTTTTCACCACCTAAAGGATTAGGTCTGTCTAAAACAATAAACTCAATGTCCGACTCTGCTGATGCTATCATTGCTAATCCCATAGTGCTGATAAATGTATAAGATCTGCATCCAATGTCTTGAATGTCATACACCAATACATCAATGTTACTTAACATTTCTTTTGTCGGTTTCCTGTTTTTCCCGTATATTGAATATATTGGGAGCCCGGTTTTTGTATCTGTAGATGATTGTACTTTATCACCTGCATAAACATCTCCGCGAACACCATGTTCAGGCCCGAATAATGCCACTAAGTTGACATTTTTTGCTTCGAATAATATGTCTATTGTTGACCTTAATTCACTATCAACCCCGGTTGGATTGGTAATTAATCCAACTCTTTTACCTTGTAAAATGTCAAAATTATTGTCTTTTAATACTTCGATACCTGTCTTTACAATCTGATTATTTCCAAATGAATATATACTTGAAATGAATATAATGGTAATTAGAAGTATTAATCTATTATATCTCATTTATGTATAATAAATAGTAGTTTATTTTGTTTTATAAGAACATTTTGTTTTACCATTGGAAATATTCTTCAGTTTGTTACTAATCATCTGACGGCGTAATGGTGAAATGTGATCTGTAAATACATGTCCTTCCAAATGGTCGTACTCATGCTGAACTATTCTAGCAAAAAATCCATCAAAGGTAGTCGTATGCTCTTCAAAATTGCTATCGTAATAGTGTATCTTAATACTTTTTGGTCGTGATACTTTTTCACTTATATTTGGCAAACTTAAACAACCTTCTTCATAAGTAATTTCATCTTCACTTGTTTCTATAATTTGCGGATTGATAAACACGCATTTTGATGTGATGATATCCGGAAAATCTTCGCGCATAGGGGTTGCGTCTATCACAAACAATCGAATTGATAAACCAACTTGAGGTGCTGCTAATCCAATTCCGTGAGAGTTGTACATAGTAGCAAACATATTGTCTATCAACTCATTTAAATTAGGATAATTCTTGTCAATTTCCTCTGTCGGTTTCCTTAATGAGTTTTGTCCGTAAAGATATATAGGTAAAATCATATTTATAATACATTTAATACTTGTTCTTTAATTTGTTCAAGCTCGTCTTTCATCTTTACCACTAATATTTGCATTTCGCTGTGGTTTGATTTTGAGCCTAATGTATTTATCTCTCTTCCCATTTCTTGGGCAATAAATCCAAGTTTTTTCCCCGGTGCCTCTTCTTTTTCCATGGTTTCGATAAAATAATTCAAGTGATTTCTCAGACGAACTTTTTCTTCATTAACATCCAATTTCTCAATATAATATATCATCTCTTGCTCAAGACGATTTCTATCTATACTGATTTTGTCTTCTATGCTTTTTAAATTTTCTTCAAGACGGGCACGAATTTTCTCAACTCTTTCTTTTTCGTATAACTCAACTTCTTCTAATAAATGTCTGATATTGGATATCTTAGATATAAACATATTTTGGAGTGAAAGCCCCTCTTGCGAACGAAACATTTTTATTTGGGAAAAAGCATTATTTAAGAGTTCTACCACGGCAAGCCATTCTTCTTCTTCAAGAATAGTACTCTCGGTTTTGAGTGAATCAGGTAATCGTAATATTATCTCAATCAAATTATCAGGTACTTTGATATTCAATGTTTTACAAGTATCTTCTATTTGATTTTTATAATTTGAGATAATATTTTGATTTAAAAAAGTAGTGGATTGGGAATTATTATCTTCTATGTATAGAGAAAGGTCAATTTTTCCTCGTTCCAAGTTCTGCGCTATTAAATTACGAATTTCGATGTCTTTTTCTCGATATAACCCAACAATTCTGGTAGAGATATCGAGTTGTTTTGAATTCAGAGATTTAATTTCAATTACTATTTTTTTATTTTTATAGTTGCACGTGGCTTTCCCAAAGCCTGTCATTGAAAATAACATAAGTGTAATTATTAAGGAGTTATCGATATTATTTTCAAATGCTATTGCTCTGATATACTTTTTTGTTTATGAATAGCATTCTTTGTGCAAAGTTACAATTTTTTTACTATATAGACTCGTAATTCGGCACTTATTTTTGTGCTAATCATTTAGATGTTTTTTTTTAATTTGAAAAGGTGAAAAGATAGGGATAATGCTGCTATAATAAAAGAAATTCCGGTGGCGATAGGCTGTGCAAGCCAGGCACCATCTAACCCGAATATAGGTGGTAAAATATATACGAATGGTATTAGTAATAATATTTGTCGAGACGTAGATAATAATATAGATATCCAAGCTTTACCAATGCTTTGAAAGTAATTTGTAGTAATAATATGAAATCCAACTAAGAATAATAAGAGTGTGTATAATTTTATGGAATGTGACGTTATTGCAATTAATTTTGAATCGTTTGTGAAAATCATTGCTATCTGTTGTGGTATGGTCATGCCAAATATCCAACCAATAGTGGTGATTATTGTAGCAAAAATAATACAAATATATAGTGTCTTTTTTACTCTATCGTATTGTCGTGCTCCAAAATTGTATCCTAATATAGGTTGTATTCCTTGACTTAATCCTATTATTGCCATCGTAACAATGGTTGTATATGATATAGTGATGCCAAATGCACCAATTGCAAGGTCCCCTCCATATTTTAATAATGTGTTATTCATAATAATATTTACTATTGAGGAGCATATTTGTAGTAAAAAAGGAGATAAACCGATGGATATTATAGCAATAAATGCTTCTCTACTAATATGGAAATATTTTTTACCAAAATGTAAGGTGTTGTTTTTTCTGAAAAAATAATGAGTAACCCAAACACATGAAATAAAGGCTGAAAGGGTAGTGGCATATGCAGCTCCTTTGATTCCGGTTTTGAATATTATAATGAATATAAAGTCGAAAAATACATTGAGAATAGCTCCGAGTAATAAAGTAAACATCGCAATTCTCGGGTGTCCGCTCGACCTTATAATATTACTTAAACAAAAATTGAGGGAGGTAAATATATGACCTATGATGATGATGGTTAAATATGATTTTGCGTAAGGTATTGTATTTTCCGTACCTCCAAAACTAATCAATATTTTATCAAGAAAATAGAGAGATAAAATACTGATAATTACATAAAAAACAAAAGATAATATTAGAGCGTTGAAGACAATAATATTTGCCTTGTCTTCTTCTTTTTTGCCGAGAAGGATAGAAATGCGCGTAGCAGCTCCTTGACCAATAAGCATTCCAAATGCACCTAAAATATTCATTATAGGAAAAGTTAAAGCTAACCCACTAATTGCATATGCTCCAATCTCTTGCCCAATGAATATTCGGTCTATAACATTATATAATGTATTGGCTAAAGTACCGATGATTGCAGGTAATGAATAGTACCAAATTAATTTTGGTATTTGCTTGTCTTTTAAATCTGTATGCACAATAAAAATAAAGAAAGGGTACTTATATGTAGGTACCCTTTCAGTAACTTATCCAAGATATACTTTTAATAATTTGTTTTTGGAATTGTTTCGTAAACGTCTGATTGCTTTCTCTTTAATTTGTCGAACACGTTCTCTTGTCAATCCAAATTTTAATCCGATTTCTTCTAGGGTCATCTCTTGCATTCCTAATCCGAAGAACATTTTAATAATGTCACGCTCTCTTTCTGTTAATAGAGAATCAAGGGCCCGATCAATTTCTTTACTGAGAGACTCGTTGTTTAAAGAAGCATCCGCAACCGGAGAATCTTCGTTTACTAAAACATCTAACAATGAATTTTCTTCACCCTCTACAAATGGAGCATCAACAGAAATGTGTCGACCGGAAATTTTGATAGTGTCAAAAATTTTATCGATAGGCATATCCAATACTTCAGCTAACTCTTCGGCTGATGGCTTTCTTTCGTTTTCTTGCTCGAATTTTGATAATGCCTTGTTGATTTTGTTGAGCGAACCAACTTGATTTAGAGGTAAACGTACAATTCGTGACTGCTCTGCTAATGCTTGTAAGATTGATTGTCTAATCCACCATACAGCATATGAGATAAATTTAAAACCCCTTGTTTCGTCAAATTTTTCTGCCGCTTTTATCAATCCCATATTCCCTTCATTTATCAAATCCGGTAAAGACAAGCCTTGATTTTGATATTGTTTTGCTACAGAAACAACAAAACGTAAATTAGCACTCACTAATTTGTCTTGGGCTGCAGTGTCTCCTTTCTTAATTCTTTGTGCAAGTTGAACTTCTTCTTCCACAGAGATAAGTGGCTCTCTACCAATTTCTTGTAGGTATTTGTCCAAAGAGGCACTTTCACGATTTGTAATCGATTTGGTGATTTTTAATTGTCTCATCATCTTTTTAATGAATTTAGCTTGCAAAGTTACGCATTTTTTTGGAATAAACAATACTTATTCCAATTTTATTGCATAATGATATATTTTTCCGCTTGGATTAATTCCTGAGATAAATAATACTCTGTCTTGGTCTTCGGCATTTATTGTTTGATTTATGATATTTGTTAAGTCTCTTTCATCATAAATTTTATTACCATTTACTTTTAAAATTATAAAGTCCTTTTTTATGCCCTCTTTTGACAAGATGCTATTACTTTCCAATTCAGATATTTGAAGACCGTATTGCAAATTATACCTATTTTTTATTTTACTGTCAACCGGCTTAAATTTTGCTCCCAATATATTATTATCAGATAATTTGATAATATTGGTATTGCCGGAACTATTCTTTAATTTAATGTTAACAGAGTTGTGATTTCGTCCTCTAATATAATCTACTTTAATATAATCTCCCGGTCGGCATTTACTTATTTGCTCTTGTAATTGAGCTACTGATGATATCTTAATGTCATTTATTGATGTAATGATATCTCCCTCTTTTAAATTGGCATCTTTTGCAGCTCCATTTTCGTTGATGGAAATAATGTATACACCTTGTAATGTTTCCAAATCTTTCTCTTTTTGTAGTTTGTCAGTAATTTCAGCTACTTGTATTCCTAATACTGCTCGTTGAACTACAGAATACGTTTTTAAGTCATTTACTACTTTATTTACTATTGATGTAGGTATTGCAAATGAATATCCTGTATAAGCACCTGTGGTTGAAGCTATTGCTGTGTTAATGCCAACTAATTCTCCTTTTGTGTTAACCAATGCTCCTCCAGAATTTCCGGGATTTACTGCAGCATCAGTTTGTATAAACGATTCAATTCGCATTTCATTGTTAGTGATGTTTATATTTCGTGCTTTTGCACTAACTATGCCGGCAGTTACTGTTGATGTGAGATTTAATGGATTTCCAACAGCAAGTACCCATTCTCCAATTTTGAGTTCGTCGGAATTGCCAAATGGTATTGTAGGTAAATTGTTGGCCTCAATTTTTAATAATGCCAAATCTGTGGTTGCGTCAGTGCCTATTACTTTAGCTTCAAATGAGCGTTTGTCGTTGAGTACTACTTCTACCGTGCTTGCATTGTCGATAACGTGATTGTTTGTAACAACATATCCATCAGTAGAAATAATTACTCCCGAACCGGACCCTTCTTGATACTGAGGTTCTCTTGGTTCTGAAGGAATACCAAAAAAGAATTCCAACAGTGGGTTGATACTCTCAAAATTGTTTTTTAATTCCATTTTTACTTTCACGTGTACTACTGCTTCTACACTTCTTTCTGCAGCGTAAGTGAAGTCTACATAAGAATTTATTGGTGTGGCAGGAGTGTGCTGAGTTTGAAATGATTCTGTTTGTACACTCATTGGGGTTTCTGTGTCTGAATTGCTATTGGTAGCATTTGCACAGATTATTGTACATAATGTAGTGGCAAGTACAACGCCTAATACTATAAAAATCTTTGTCCGTTTCATAATTGTTTAATTTTGTTTTTAATAAAAACGAATGAAATTATTATTTATTATATGAAAATGATATTTCTAACTCTTTGTATTACTTTTTGTTGATTTATGATTTCTTATGATTGACTCATCAAAAAACGTGCCTTTAAATTGTAATGACATTTTTTTTTGTATTATTTTGTCTTATTGAAAAAATGTCAGTAAATTTGCATAGAATATAAATCTTAGTCAATATTATGAATACACGTTATTTAGAGTTATTAGGTCGTAGTTTTCCATCAATTGCAGCGGCAAGTACAGAAATAATAAATTTGGAAGCGATCTTGAGTTTGCCAAAGGGGACAGAGCATTTTTTGTCTGATATTCACGGAGAATATGAGGCTTTTGATCATGTGATGAGAAATGCTAGTGGTGCTGTTGCACGAAAAGTGAATGAAGAATTCGGAAGTGAGTTGAGAGAAAAAGAAAAAAGGCAATTATGTACTCTTATTTACTACCCGGAGGAGCGTCTTGAAATTGTTAAAGAAGAAGAGGAAAATTTGAAAGAATGGTACATGATTACTCTTATTCGATTAGTTCGCGTTTGTAGAGCCGTTTCTTCAAAATATACTCGTTCTAAGGTGAGAAAAACTTTACCGGAAAATTTTTCTTATATTATTCAAGAATTGATGCATGAGAGTGAAGATGATGAGAATAAAACTGCTTATGTTCATGCCATTCTTGAAAGTATTATTCAAATCGACCGCTCCGATGCTTTTATCATTGAAATGTGTCATCTTATTCAACGTCTTGTTATTGATAGACTTCATATTGTAGGTGATATTTATGATAGAGGTGCAGGTGCTCATTTAATAATGGATAGATTAATAGATTATCATGATGTTGATATTCAATGGGGTAATCATGATGTGCTTTGGATGGGTGCTGCTGCGGGTAACGTTGCTTGTATGGCTAATGTGTTGCGTATTTCTCTTAGATATGCAAATTTAACTACTCTTGAGGATGGTTATGGTATTAATCTTCTTCCTTTAGCTACTTTTGCTATGGAATATTACGAAAACGATCCTACAGATTGTAAAGCTTTTGCCCCTAAGATGAATTTTGCCGATAAGTATTATGATGAAAGAAATGTAAAACTAATTGCTCAAATGCACAAGGCTATTTCCGTAATCCAATGGAAGTTAGAGCATGATATTATTGCTCGTCATAAAGAATGGAAAATGGAATTTAGAAATCTTTTGGATAAGATTGATTTTGAGCAAGGTTTGTTGTATTTGGATGGTGAGGCTTTCCATTTAAAAGATAGTTATTTCCCTACTATTGATAAAAATAATCCTTTCCAACTGACTCCTGCAGAAGAGAGTCTTGTTGAAAAACTTCTAACTTCATTCGTTGAGAGCCCTAAGATGAGCAAACATCTGCAAGTGATGTTGCAAAAGGGTAGTATGTACTTGGTATGTAATGGTAATCTTTTATTCCATGCTTCAGTGCCTATGAATAAAGATGCTACTTTTAAAGAAGTAGTAATTAATGGAAAAAGCTATAAAGGAAAAGCTTATTTGGATTATGTAGATAGATTAATTCGTATTGCTTGCCAGCCTTGTAAATATTTGCCTGAATATCAAATGGCCCTTGATTATATGTGGTATTGGTGGTGTGGCCCTGATTCTCCTACATTTGATAAGAGTCAGATGGCTACTTTTGAACGTTATCTAGTTGTAGAAAAGGGCCCTCATAAAGAAATTCAAGGTCATTTTTATAAATTGCGCGATGATTTTAAAACGTGTGATATTATTCTTGATGAATTTGGTGTAAGCGGTTCGCACCGTCATATTATTAACGGTCATGTTCCTGTAAAAACTATTGAAGGAGAGAGCCCTGTACGTGCGAATGGTAAGGTACTGGTTATTGATGGTGGTTTTTCGCGTCCGTATCACAAAGAAACCGGTATTGCCGGATATACTTTGATTTTCAATTCACATGGATTGCAATTAGTTCAACATGAGCCTTTTGAAAGTAGAATACAAGCCATTGAGCATGGAGTGGATATCAAGAGTACGGAATTTCTCGTGGAATTTGATACACAACGTATGATGGTTCGTGATACAGACAGAGGTAAGCAATTACAACAACAAGTTGATGACCTTAAGGATTTATTAGAGTATTATAAACTGAAAATCTAGTACTTTTTCCAAGATTTTTGTTTAGTAAAGAAATAATAATTCATTGTGATGTTTGCAGTTACCGGAAATATTCTTATTTTTGAATCGGTAGTAATATGAGTAGATTTAGATACTATATATGGTGTTTTATTCATCTTATATTGATAGTCGGCTCCAATTGTTAAGTATAACCCTTGTTTATGATTGGCTTTTGTACTACATAATTTAAAGGTAAAATCACATCCTATAGTACCGGTGTATTGAAGCATATTTATATCCATATACCCCATTTCCAAATAAGAGGAAAGGGGTATTTTTTTGTCTAAAGGGGCTACATATTCATTAAAAGCTACATGGTTTACTCCAATGTATGGTGTGATGATTACTGAACGTTTAGGCGCTACATTAAATCCATAACCAATATTAAATGATACAATATATGAGTCTGTCATGTGTCTGAATTTGTCTGTAGTTGCTTTTTGTAGTGGTGTCACTCCAAAATCTATATTTACAAAGAAATTATAAATATACCCTTCCAATCCAAAATTAACATAATTAATATTTTTATTTAATTGAGAGATTTGTGAAGCAGTGAACTCATTAAAATCATTAAATGTAGTTTTTGAAAATTTATATCCCATATATAATCCGAAACCTCCTACATGAGATTTATGATAAGTTGAATATCGGGCGGCTTCGGAGTCAATGCCGGGCATCATGGTGAGAAATATTGTATCGTTAAATTCTTTGTCTATAGTAATCTCTTTTGTATAATAGCCAATATATTTAAATCTTAAAACTACTTTTTTTTGTGGTATTAAATTAATAGAAAAAAATCCGTTTATATCAGATATTGTATAGTTTTCAGTATTATTTTGTTCAATAATTACCGCAGAGATAGGTAATCCTTCTCTATCTTTTATATATCCTTTAACTTCTTTTCCAAATAGAGAGTGGGATAGTAGTAATAAAAATAATGAGATGATAATACTGCGCATGGTTATTTATTATTGTTATAGTATTTACAAAAAGTATTTATTCCACATTGTTCACATTTTGGATTTCTTGCAGTACATACATATCTGCCGTGTAATATTAGCCAATGATGTGCTTTAGGAATAATTTCATCCGGAATATGTTTCACTAACTGTTTTTCTGTTTCCAAAACAGAATTACTCTTTACTAATCCAATCCTATTGGATACTCTAAAGACATGAGTGTCTACTGCCATGGTAGGTTGATTAAAAGCAACTGCAAGTACAACATTTGCAGTTTTTCTTCCAACTCCGGGTAACGAAGTTAAATCTTCTAGATTATTAGGTACTATTCCTTGAAATTTTTCAAATAATAATGTCGACATTTCTTTGAGATGCTTTGCTTTTGAATTTGGATATGAGATTGAACTGATAATAGAAAACAATTCATTTTCCGATGCTTTACTCATACTTTCCGCATTTGGATATTTTGTCAGAAGTATGGGGGTAACCATATTTACTCTCTTGTCTGTGCATTGTGCACTTAGCATGACTGCCACAAGAAGAGAAAAATTATCACTGAATTTTAATTCCGGTAATGATGGTGCATTGGTAGAAATAAACCAATTTATTACCTTTTCGTATCTTTCTTTAAGTGTCATACCCTTATTATATTTTGGTGCAAATATACACTAAATTTTTTCATCAAAAAAATAGAGCGATTAAATTCTTAATCGCTCTATAAAATTTATTATAAATAATTTTTATTATTTGTCAGCAATAGCTCTTCCTGCTCTTAATGCATTGATATTGGCATTTACGATATCATCGCCTTTTTTGCCAAAGATACTTCTAACTGCATCTTCCAATTTTTCAATATCAATTTTAAGATATTTAGAGGCAGCACCTAATACTACCATGTTGGCACCTTTAGGATTCTTAATCTCTTTAGCAATTGCATCCGCATCAAAAATAATGTGGTTTGGAATTTTATTAATTTCAGCCATCAATTCATCTTGATTTGGATAGTTAGGTATATTTATGAAAGGATTTTTATTAGTTATCACCCAACCATTTTTATTTAAGAAAGGTAGATAACGTAATGCTTCCATAGGTTCTACAGAAAGAATTATATCACATTGACCTTCAGGAATTAAATCCGAGGCAATAGGTTCGTCACTAATTCTTAAATGTGATTGTACGTCACCACCACGTTGGCTCATTCCGTGAGTTTCAGCCTGTTTCATATACCAACCCATATCGAGGGCAGCTTTAGAAATGATTGCAGCAGAACTTAAGGCTCCCATACCGCCTACGCCACATAATATTATATCTATTTTCATTGTTTTTATCTCCTAATTTAATTATTTATTCTTTTTTGCAGCTTTAAGACGTTTGTTTAATGCAACAATACATTCACGACGAGGTATAATTACAGAAACACCTTTATATCCGATTTCTTCTTTGAAGACTGCTACGTTTTCTTCAAAATATTTTTTCAATGGATTGATTACACGAATATGTTTTGGATCAACACCAATACCAGTACAGATACTTTCAAGACGTCCTGTTGCAGAAGATTTTTGAGAACCTGTCATACCAGTGATTTCATTGTCAAGTATTACGACAGTAACATTGGCGTTATCTACGCAGCAATCCAAAAGGCCTGTCATACCACTATGAGTAAATGTAGAGTCTCCAATAACGGCTACAGATGGTAATAAGTCTGCTTCTGAAGCTCCTTTTGCCATAGTAATAGAAGCACCCATATCTACGGTAGAATAAATTGCTTCAAATGGAGGTAATGCACCTAATGTGTAGCAACCTATATCAGAAAATACTCTACCGCCCGGGAATGATTTCATTGCTTCGTTAAGTGCTGTATAAGAATCTATATGAGGGCATCCATCGCATAATTTTGGAGGACGAGGAGCTACCAAACTTGGAATTGGCATGCCGCATTCAACTTCTAATCCAAGGGCTTTGCCTACAGCGTTTGGTGATAATTCACCTGTACGTGGAAGGGTGCCGTCTAATCTACCTTTGATAACTTTTCCTTTATTAAGAATACCTCTAAGTAGACGTTCATATAATGGTTGACCTTCTTCTAAAATTAATATCTCATCGCACTTATCATATATCTTGGAAACAAGTTTTGTAGGCATTGGATATTGACTGATTTTAAGTACAGGATAAGGACATTTGCGGTCTGCAAAATTCTCCATTAAATAGTTATATCCAATTCCGCATGCGATAATACCTAATTTTTTGTTTTCTCCATCTATATATTTGTTAAATGCACTATTCTCTGATTCTTCAACCATGATTTGTTGTTTATCCAACAAACTTTGATATTGACGGCGAGCTACTGCAGGGAGAAGTATATATTGCATCTTATCTTTTGGATAAGACATCTCATTTTGAGCTCTTACTTCTGATTTACGTGTAACACCGGCACGAGAGTGAGCCATACGAGTTGTGATACGCATCATTATAGGCAATTTTAAACGCTCTGAAAGTTCGTAACCATAATGAATCATATCGTATGCTTCTTGTTGATTTGAAGGCTCTAAGGCAGGAATTAAAGCAAAGTCTGCATAGAATCTTGAATCTTGTTCGTTTTGTGATGAGTGCATTGATGGGTCATCAGCAGCTATGTAAATCAATCCACCATTAATACCTGTAATAGCAGAGTTTACAAAACAGTCTGCAGCCACATTCATACCTACGTGTTTACAGCAATATAGAGCTCTCTTGCCTGCATAACTCATTCCTAATGCAGCCTCCATTGCTGTTTTTTCATTTGCACACCACTCACTACGAATGCCACGCTCTTTTGCCATTTTAGAGTCTTGAATATACTCGGTTATTTCTGTTGAAGGAGTGCCGGGATAAGCATATACTCCTGATAATCCCGCATCTATGGCGGCTTGTGCTATGGCTTCGTCGCCTAATAATAATAATTTATCCATGTATTACTATATTTAAGGTAATTGTTAAATTGTCATTTTGAAAGTTTTAGTGTCTTTTTTGCTTGGCAAAGTTACAAATTATTATTGAATTATCAAATTTTTGGACCAATATTTATTTGTTGTATTGTCGTTCTCCAAATATTGATGTGCCAATGCGTACTATGGTGCTCCCTTCTTCTATAGCTATTTCATAATCGTGAGACATACCCATTGATATCTCTTTAAAAGAAGGGGTGTTAAAAGTGTTATTTTTTAAAATTTTAAAGGTGTTTGCTATCGATTGAAAATCTCTGCGTATTAAGTTCTTGTCTTCGGTTAATGAGGCCATGCCCATTACTCCGCAAAATTCTAAGTTCGAAAATTTGCTTATGTAGCTCGGAGTAAATAGATTTATTGCCTCTTCTGTAGTAAATCCTTGTTTTGTTTCTTCTTGCGCAACGTGCAATTCAATCAAAATTTTCTGCTTTTTTTGAAGTTTTAATGCAGTTTTATTTATCTCTTCCAATAGTCGCTCGTTAGAAACACTATGAATCATTTCGGCATTCGGTACTACAAATTTTACTTTGTTTGTCTGTAAATTTCCTATGAATTGCCATTTGATATCTTCCGGTAGTTCAGGTACTTTGGAAACCAATTCTTGTGGCCTATTTTCTCCAAAATATCTTTCGCCACACTTATATGCGGTAAGAATATCTTCTACCGGATGAAATTTGGAAACGCAAACTAATTTTACATGCTCCGGTATGGATAATCTAATTCTATTTATGTTTTCTTGTATGTTTATCATTGTTTTTCTGTCGGTTCGTATTTAAATACATCAAGAATCATCGTTTCGGTTATAGATGTAATAGTGTAATCCATAATACTGGTACTAAATTCTTTTTTCACAACAGCTAATGCATCTTCTAAAGAAGAGGCTTGCGCCATTAACGTTTGTGATATTTTCTTTTCGATACCCCTTTCTTCGTCTATGGATTCGAAAGCGACTTTACATTTATACCATCTATCTCCATCTTCATTAAATAGTACATCAGAAAATTTACACCTCTTGACTGATGCTACCATAAAATTCCCTGTTGCGAAGGCTTGACATTTATCACATATTATTGTTTCTGCTTCTGTAAATGATAATGCATCTACTAAATATGGTTCTGTAGTCTTTTTTTGAATTCCGTTTTCCGCTATTTTCTCGTATGTTACTTTACATTCAAACCATGTTGCCATATTAATAAAATGTTTTAGTTAATTTTTCTATGAATTTTCTCGATTCTTTACTCTCTTTAAAATTTGTTTTCTTTAATATTTCGATATATTCTGAAAATATTTTTGAACTTGGTAATTCAGGATATTCATTGATATAATTGATAATCTCATTCTTAAAATCCATATCCATTTCGTGTGTATTCCAATTAAATGCAGGTGTATTATCTATTCCGAATATCAATAGCATTAAATACATTTGTTGAAATTCATGGAGCTCTTGGAAACACGTACTGTCGGTACATTCTTGTAATATCATTTCCGTGTTGTGCAGTCGATTGGCAATCTCACTACAAGGAACTACTATTCCGGCATCTATTATTACCGGATCTTCAATCTCTTTTTGCTGTACGATAGATAATTCTATTTCGCATGGAGATAAGTAGTCAATAAACAAAGATGTAACATAATATGGTAAAATATAGTAACTTAATTCACCTTCGATGTTGTATAAAACAATGCCATATTTTTGTAACTCTAATCTTTTTCGTTCTGTAATTTCTTCAATTTTATAATTATCTATGTCAGTGGAGAAAATCAAAGTGTTTATTGAATCGGATATTAAGCTTCCCATATCGTTCAAATATTGAACATATAAATTACGTATTTCTAAAGCCTCATCTTTAGAATATTTTGAGTCGGATATTTTTGAGGTGATTTTTGAGAGTGTTTTAATGTCAAAATTATCAGCCTCAGAGATAAGTTTTTGAGTTTCTTTATAATCATTATTAATGCAACTTGCTAATAATAAGATTGATAGAATGATAGTAAATGTTTTTTTCATATTATTGAGTATATAAATAGTTAAGTTCTTTTGTTCTACAAATGTAGTTATTTATTATGAAATAGACAATAATATTTTTAATTATTTTATTGTAATAATTCAATTAGTCAATAGTGTGTAATGAAGATGGAATTGCTTTACTAATGGTTTTGTGTAATTATGTATTGATATTTTAATTTATTGTGTTGTGTATCAGTGCTTAAATATAATAATAAAGATGGTTGTATTATAAATAGAATGCTAATTATAAAAAAAATAGTAAATTTGCAAAGTAAAAATCGGTGATATGGCTAAATCAAAATTGTCTAATACTAATAATAAAAGTGAATCTAAAGTGGTAAGTCTTGAGGGAAAAATTCCTCCTCAAGCTTTGGAAATGGAAGCCGGCGTATTAGGAATATTACTGCGCAGAAAAGATGCGTTTTCGTCAGTGTCAGATATTTTAAAACCTAATTATTTCTATAAACCGGCACATGAAAAAATATATGCAGCTATTCAGCAACTTTCTTTATCACAAAATAGCGTTGATATATTAACAGTTGCACAACAGTTGCGTCAGAATGGCGATTTGGAACTTGTGGGTGGCATAGAATATTTATCGTCATTAAATGCTTCTAATACAGCTTCTGTTGTGAATATTGAATATTATGCACGTATTATTGTTCAGAAATATGTATTAAGAGAAACTATAAACAGTTGTTCGGATTCCTTAATTAAAGCGTATAATGATACTGCTGATGTTGATGAGGTACTTCAGGGCTTGTCAAATGCTATTTTTGAATTGCAACGCAATAGTATGCGTAGAGATTTTAAACACATAGAGCCTGTTGTCAATGAAGCTTTACGCAGAATTTCAGAAGCATCAAAAAATAAAGATAAGATGAGTGGAATCCCAAGTGGATTTAAAGAATTAGACGCTGTAACTTCCGGTTGGCAAAAGAGTGATTTAGTTATTATTGCTGCTCGTCCTGCAATGGGAAAAACCGCCTTTGTATTGTCAATGGCAAAAAATATTGCTGTTGATCAAAACATTCCTTGCGCAATCTTTTCTTTAGAGATGAGTGATGTTCAGTTAGTAAATCGTTTAATTGTCAATGTTACCCGTATTACTGGTGATAAAATAAAAAATGGAACACTCGAAGACCATGAATGGGAACAATTGAATAATAAAGTTAATGTTTTACTTAATGCTCCTATTTATGTTGACGATACCCCTCAACTATCGGTTTTGGAATTGAAAACAAAAGCTCGAAGATTAGTAAAAGAGCATAACGTTCAGATAATTATTATCGACTACTTACAACTTATGACTGCAGAAGGAATGAATTTTTACAGTCGTGAGGGAGAGGTGAGTCTTATTTCCCGATCGTTAAAAGGTTTGGCAAAAGAGTTGGATATTCCAATAATAGCTTTAGCTCAAGTAAATCGTAATAATGAGTCTCGTGGTGCTACAAATTCTATTGATGGTAGAAAACCTCAATTGAGTGATTTACGTGAGTCCGGCGCTATTGAGCAAGATGCAGATATGGTTTGCTTTATACATCGTCCTGAATATTATAAGATTTACGAAGACCCGAATACAGGTATGGATTTTCGTGGCTTGGCACAAATTCTTATCGCAAAACATAGAAATGGTGCAACAAAAGATATAAATCTGAGATTTATCAATGAGTATGCTCTCTTCTTGAATAACGGGGATGATTCTTTTGAAAATAGAGTAGTTACTTCAAATAGAAACAAAAGGTCGGATGTTACGAATAATATTGTAACAACACCTCTGCCTGATATTCACGCAGATAATGATTTTGACGGAATAAGTAAATATAATATTCATCAATCGGAATTCTAATATTATTAATTATAAAACACACAATTCTTATGTCAGAAAAAAATGAAATCGGGCTTCCCGAAAATGCTGCCAGAGAGTTAAAACCGGGTGAGAAATACGAGCCAATATTGCCCTCAAATCAGGTAGTTCCTGAAGTGAGTGCATATTCGGTTTCTCTTGGTTTGGTTATGGCTATATTATTCTCTGCAGCGGCTGCTTATTTAGGCCTTAAAGTAGGTCAAGTTTTTGAAGCGGCAATTCCTATTGCAATTATTGCTGTCGGATTGTCTAATGCTACAAAAAGAAAAAATGCTTTAGGAGAAAATGTAATTATCCAATCTATTGGATCTGCATCCGGTGTAATTGTTGCCGGTGCAATTTTTACTTTGCCGGCTTTGTATATTCTTCAAGCCAAATATCCTGAAATTTCAGTTTCATTTATTCAAGTATTTTTAAGTTCTCTACTTGGAGGTATCTTGGGTATTTTATTCTTGATTCCTTTCAGAAAATATTTTGTAAGTGATATGCACGGAAAATATCCTTTCCCTGAAGCAACAGCTACTACTCAAGTGTTGGTTTCAGGTGAAAAGGGTGGTGGACAAGCAAAACCTTTATTAATCGCAGGATTGGTAGGTGGATTATACGATTTCCTCGTTTCCAGTTTCGGTGCTTGGAGTGAAACTCTCTCTTCCAGAATGATTCCTTGGGGTGAAGGTATTGCCCAAAAATTAAAATTGCAATTTTCATTGAATACTAGTGCTGCCGTTCTTGGTCTTGGCTTTATTATCGGTTTGAAATATAGCCTTATCATTTGTGCCGGTTCTTTCTTCGTTTGGTTTTTTGTTATTCCGTTATTGGGAATGACTACCGACGGCACTATGATGTTGAGTGATAAGGACCCTGAATTTATTTTTAAAGAGTATGGTAGAATGATTGGTGTCGGTGCTATTGCTATGGCAGGTGTTATCGGTATCATCAAATCATGGGGAGTAATAAAAGGTGCTGCAGGCCTTGCTGTTAAAGAGTTAGGTGGTAAGGGTAAAGCAATTGCTAATGCCGTTCCTCGTACAGAAAAAGATTTGTCAATGAAATTTATCTTGATATCAATTGTAGCCGCACTTATTATAGTATTTGTATTCTTCTATTTTGGTGTTATCCCAAATTTTGTGCAAGCTTTAGTTGCTTTCGTTGTTGTAGTAATTATTGCCTTCTTATTCACTACTGTAGCTGCAAATGCTATTGCAATTGTAGGATCTAACCCGGTGTCTGGTATGACATTGATGACTTTGATTGTAGCTTCCGTTATTTTAGTTGCTGTCGGCCTTAAAGGAACAAGCGGAATGGTGGCTAGTATGGTTATTGGTGGTGTTGTCTGCACAGCTTTATCTATGGCAGGTGGTTTTATTACTGATTTAAAAATCGGTTATTGGATTGGTACTACACCTGCAAAACAAGAAACATGGAAGTTTTTAGGTACCCTTGTTTCTGCAGCTACTGTTGGTGGCGTTATTTTAGTGTTAAATAAAACTTATGGTTTTTCAGGCGAAAATGCACTTGTTGCCCCTCAAGCTAATGCTATGGCTGCTGTTATTGAGCCACTTATGATGGGTCAAGGTGCACCTTGGCTACTTTATGGTTGTGGTGCCGTATTGGCATTATTGCTCAACTTTATCGGTGTTCCTGTATTACCTTTCGCTCTTGGTATGTTTATTCCATTGCACTTAAATGTTCCTTTATTAATTGGTGGATTAGTTAGTTGGTTTGTTTCTACTCGTTCAAAGAATGCATCTGTAAATAGTGCACGAATGGAAAGAGGTACTCTTTTAGCTTCCGGATTTATTGCAGGTGGTGCCCTTATGGGAGTTGTTTCTGCCGCTATTAAATTCTTAGGTGTTGATTTATATATGACGGAATGGAATCATACTGTTTCTGCTCAAATCTTGGCAGTAGTAATGTATATCGCTATTATTGTTTATTTGTGTATTGCAAGTATGAAAGCTAAAAAGGATGAATAATTAATACCATTATTTAGTATAAAAAAAGAGCTCGGTAAATACGCCGGGCTCTTTTTTTATACATCATACGGAAAATAACTAATGTATATTGATGTTCTATTATATTTTTCTTGAACAAAATTTTTTCAGAATGTTAGAATAGTATGTTGTATTAGTAGTAATGATTTTAAAATCAAGTTGATAGTATTATTCCTCGAACGTCGGAAAAGTCGTGTTTCTCTAATGAAACCGGTGATATTAAAAAGTCCATTACTCCGAAGTCCATAAAATTTAATTGAAAATCTTTGCCTTCAAAAGAATCTATTTGTAGTAATATTGTCCAATCTTCAAATGGCGATTCCCAAGTCTCCCATTCACGATGAGTTGGTTCCGCAAAGAGAATGTGCTCATCATCTAGTTTGCCCATATCGGTTGTAAAACAGATTTCTAACTCATTCGGAGATGTTTGGTTATCTTCTTCGTCGACTAAAATCACTTCCCTAAGTGTATCAGTCGTAGGGAAATATAATACTTTAACTGCATCCGGATTACTTACATTTCCTCCTATTTCATAGTCAGCATTAGAATAACCTATATAATGATCTATTTTTGCAAAAAAAGATAATAACCCAGTGTGCGGTAATGGATTGTTAGGTGCAAATGAAGCTAACTTCTCTAAATTTATTTGGCAAATAAAGAAATATGGGTATTGATCTCCGTCTTCATCAATAAACATAGGATAGTCTACTCCGATAGGTAAGTCAGGATTGCCCCAAAACCTGGAATGGCCTACTGCTATCTTATTTTCAGGTATTTGTATTTTTAATCTAATTGGGTTCATAGGTTAGCATTCTTTATAGTAATGTAACTATAATTTATTTCAAAAACTTGATAATATTATTGTCGCCAACCTTTATAAAATAGATTCCGGTAGATAGAGTAGAAATATCTATTCCATTGCAATATAATGTTTTATATAATAATTTGCCATCTATAGAGTAGATGTTTAGTGTTGCTTCTTCAGAAATGTTGTCGATAAACAGTTTTCCTTCACAGATGTACCAATTTATATTGTTAACATTGTTTGTATTTTCTGATAATTCAATTCTTTTAGCTAAATAGATTTCAAATCTATTATTGTCTGTAATTTTTGAAGAATGAAAATTATACAGGCTTATCTCATTGAGATTTATGTTGAGATTATCTTCTTTGTCAATTAAATATAAGTTATACTCTTTTGAATCGAATGTGAATTTATCCAAACTGATAGAATAATTCTTTGTCGTATCAGGAATGTTAATTCCTAAAGAAATGGAATTGAGTATACTGCTATCCGATAATGCGTTGTAACACAAATTTATACCATTATATACAGAGTATATTTGGGGACAATCACTTCCAATAAATTTCATTAAATCTTTATTATACTCGTATTGTTCGGAATATTTGTTGCTTATTAAAAAAGTAGTTTTATCTAATTGCGAATTATTATTATTTAATGATAATACAATTCTGTTCTCAAATTCGTTCGACTCAGATAATATATTTGAAGTGTTTTTTCGAAAAGAAACTATACCTGTATCAGATACTTGAACAAGGAATGAACGATAAGGTAAAATATTTGCTTCACAAACTTCTGATTGATAATATTTCTTTCCAATAGAATCGGGAATTGAGATATAATTTACTTTTTCATTATTTACATACATATCATGATTTGCGATGTCGTAAAGTAAACCGGAACTTATTAAGTTCCATCCATGATATGCTGCATTTGTAGAGGAATTGTTATAATACGTAACTTCCACATCATGCAGTGGGGTAGCAGTATTAGATGAGTAAGAATTAATATGATGCAGTTGTATAGAATCGTGAGTGATGAAATAATAAGTTTCTAACTCCGGAGTGCTAGTAGCTACAATATATCCACGTCCTGAACGTAATGTGTCGTTAGCATTTAATATAACCCATCCGTATTTTTCCGAATTAGACGAAATGGTAGATTCATGTCCATATTTTGCAACACGCTCACCATCATGCTTTTTAATGATAAAATCTCTACCGTATACAGGTGTTATATTATTTGATTTTTTTATATCATTAATGGCACAATCGAATGGCAAACTGAAGTAGTAAAACCTTTGATTATTAATCTTAAAATGCACTCCTATACCATGGTCGGCATAATAAGTTTCTCCTTCTACAATATCGAATTTACTTGAAGAGGCGTCTCTTGCTTGGAGTAATAATATTGTATCTGCATGATATGAATATGGTATAGTAAATTTTTTTACTAAATTATAATTACACATTAAAGAGTCAATAGGTACGTAAGTATAATTGATTCCCCAACATTTATGAACTTTGTATTGAGGGTAAAATCTACTTTTGATGAACGTATTTTCATAATTAGGATTATTTATAATATTGTGGATGTATGTTTCTTCGGTTTTTTTACAAAAAGAACTTGAACAGTAACATATTATCGGTCCACCCTGCATAGTGATATATCTTAGGCTGTCACACCCTTCAATTGCGGATGAGAATAGCTTTTTAACACCGGTAGGAATAATAAGTTCTCTGATTTTTGTATTTTTGAATGTTCCGATTAAGTTACTTTGCAGTTTATCGCTCAGTTTAATATAGCTTAATGACGAGCAATTTTCAAAGCAAGACATTAATACTTTTCTTGTATTATTGGGAATAATTACAGAATCTAATTGAGAGCAATTCATAAAACAAGCAGTACTTATTGAATCTAAAGAATCAGGTAAGTACACTCGCTTTAAATTACTACAATTTTTGAAAGCAGAATCTCCTAATGAAATAATGTTATTGGAAAAATTGATATAAGAGAGATGCGTACATCGAGCAAATGCAGCTTTATTAATTTTAATACAATTTTTTGGAATTGAGATACTATCTAATGAGATACATTTATAAAGAAAAAAATCCGGTATTTGTTGTATTGTATCCGGTAATTCTATATGTTTCAGATTAGTGCAGTTTTCAAATGTATTATCTCCTAATGAAGTAACACTATTTGGTATAATGATACTATCTAATGAGGTACAATTTATAAATGCAGTCTTTCCGATTGTAGTTAAAGAGCCCGGTAAAGTAATAGTCTTTAAAGATTTACAATTTTTAAATGCAGAGGTGTTTATTACTTTTAGATGTTTTGGTAATACAATGTGTTTTAGTGTAGAGCAATTTAAAAATGCACTGCCATTAATCTCAACAACCGGATATTTCTTTGGACCTGTTTTTGTAGTTATTGTTAATGAATCAGGAATAATTATTGTATCCAAAGAGATATAATTTGTAGATGAATTTATAATAATACCATTAGAAGAATTTAATGATATTACAAAATTAATTTCTCCAAAACACTTTCCAGAACAAAATAGTCCTAATATTACTAAAACCAAGTATATCTTTTTCATTATAATTCTTTTAAATATTTTTTATATAGGCTCTTCTTAGTTTGTGCATTTTATAATCGAAATATTCCCAATTAGCCCTGTTTTTTGTATTGTTTTCCAAAATTGCAGTAGTCTCAGCGTATTTAATACCGTATTTTTGAAAATATGGTATCTGATCGTAAAAGAATAATGAGTTTATTCCTTTGTTTTGATAATCCGGTCGCACTGCAATTAACAAAAGATTAAACACTTCCATATGTTTTGATTTTAGAGCTTTAATTAAATGGTACCATCCAAACGGAAATAATCTGCCCTGACTTTTTTTCAAGGCGGCTGAAATATCCGGCATACCTATACCTACCCCTACTATTTCGTTTTTTTCATTTACTACTATTGTAATAAAATCAAAATTAAGAAGTGGTATATACATCTTTGAATAATATATTTTTTGCTCTTCGGTAAGTGGCTGGAAGTTGTATAATGGTTGGTATGCAGCATCTATTACATCAAAGTAACTGTAACCGTATTTTTTCATTAATTCTCTAGAATTCTTGATTTTATCTATCCTTAAGTTATTCTTATTGAGAATTATCTTAGCTACTCGTTCCATCTTTTCCGGTATTTGATCCGGTACACTTACTTGATATTCTATCCAATCAGCCTCTTTGGATAATCCAAATTTATCGTAGTGTTTCGAATAGTATGGGAAGTTATACAAACTGGCCATCGGAGCAATGTATTCAAAACCTTCTAATAATAATCCTTGGTGGTCGAAATCTGTAAAACCAACAGGCCCGTTCATTACTTCCATACCTTGTTCTTTACCCCATTTTGCAACGGCGCTTAATAGTGTAGAAGATACTTCATAATCATCAATAAAATCAAACCATCCAAAACGTACTTTTTTTACATTCCAATGTTTGTTGGCAATTTCATTAATTATTCCACATATTCTCCCTACAATAACATCATCTTTATATGCAATATATAATATGTATTTACAGTGATTTAACGAAGGATTATTTTTTGGATTAAAAGTGTTTAAATCATCTAATTCCAAAATCGGTGTATAATATTTATTCTCTTTATACAATTCATTAGCAAAACGAATGAATTTTTTTAGCTCCTTTCGGGTTTGTACAATTTTTATTTTTACAGCCATCTATTTTTTTAAATCATCTATGGTTTTTAAAATATCATTGCTTGAGAAAACCGCACTACCTGCTACTAAACAATCAGCTCCTGCTTCGTATAATTTGGATGCATTTTCCATACATACACCACCATCAATTTGTATAAGTGCTTTACTATTATTTTTTTCGATTAATTCTTTTAATGCTTTGGTTTTTTTGAATGTGTGTTCAATAAATTTTTGACCTCCAAAACCCGGGTTAACACTCATTAATAGTACCATATCTACATCATTAATAATGTCTTCAAGCACAGATACCGGCGTGTGTGGATTTAGTGTTACACCTGCTTTCATATCTGCTGCATGTATATTTTGAATTGTACGATGTAGATGTGTGCATGCTTCGTAATGTACGTTCATCATCATCGTGCCCAGAGCTTTTATTTCGTTGATAAATTTATCCGGATTTACTATCATTAAATGAACGTCAAGAGGTTTGGTACACAGCTTACTAACATATTTTAATACTGGAAATCCGAAAGAAATATTTGGTACGAATACACCGTCCATAATATCAAGATGTAACCAATCGGCATTACTTTTATTGATGATATCTAAATCTTTCTCCAAATTGCCGAAATTAGCAGAAAGTAAAGATGGTGATAGCAGTTTTTTCATAATATATTTAAGTGTTTATTAGTTATTATTTTTTGAATGCAAAGATACAAAAATATACTATATTATTAATTGTGAATGACAATAAAAAAAACTAAGGCATATTCACATATACCTTAGTTGAATAAATCATGAAAAACATTTATAAATCAGCGAAAAATTTTTTGAAAAAATTTTTTTAATTAAAATTTAGCCGAGGATTGTAAGTTTTTGAGAATTCGATAAGAAATTCAATAACTTCCTTTTTGGGCTGTAAATTTTTTGCTGTTGCAATTTTGCTTTGCAATAGAGTAGTAGATTTTTTTATCATAGGCTTAAAAATTTAGTTCTACTATAATAACGCAAAGCAACTTTATTTCGTGTACAAAGGTAGTAATTTTTTTTATATTACTCTATTCATTAAAGAAATTTTGTTATTTAGAAAATGATTTATATTATCACAGCAGCATTTACACATCTCAATTCTACCATCTATAGTGCCGGTACCGATGTGTGGTGTCATTACTACATTGTGAAGTTTTAGCAATTCTTCCGAAATATTAGGCTCAAATTCAAAAACATCTAAAGCAGCTCCGAATAGATGTCCGTTTTTTAAATATTTTATTAAATCGGCTTCTTTTACATGTGCACCTCTTGCTGTATTAATTAATACTGCACCTTTTTTTGTTTTTGATAGCGTCTCTTCGCATATCAAATGGTGTGATTCCGGGGTATAAGGTAGGTGTAGTGAAATAAAATCAGATGTTCTTAGTAATTCATCCAAGCTAACATATGTTGCTTTATATTCCGATTCAACTTCAGCAGGAAGTTGTTTTCGATTATGATATATTATCTTCATTCCGCATGCAGATGCTCTTTTTGCTACGGATTTTCCTATATTGCCCATACCTATAATACCTAACGTTTTTCCATAAATGGCAATACCTAAATTGTTCATCACTCCAAATTCTACTTTGTCTTTCTCATATCTGAGCTTGTAATCCAATTCTGCAATTCTATGGCAGATAGATAGCATTAGTGTAAATGCGTGTTCTGCAGTAGGTTCTATTACAGGATTCGGAGTGTTTGTCACAATAATATTACGCGCTTTTGCCGATTCCAGATCTATATTGTTAAATCCAACTCCAAAATTGGCTATCAATTTTAATTTTGCAGCTTTTGAAATAAGATTTTTATCTATCTTATAGTCGAATGTAGGAATTAATATATCTGCTTCTTCTATTCTTGATTCTAATTCCTCATATGTAAATTTGCTGTTCTCAGGCATTATTATGTTATGATTATTAATGCTTGAAAATCCTTCTTTCGGTAGTTTTGTAGTTAGTAATATGTTCATAATCAATGTAATATTTTGAATATAGTTTCTCTTAATAGTTCTGCTTGTGATGCTGATACGTTTCCAAATCCTTTTGATTTTGCATCTAAATCACGCAATAATCCTATGATATATACAACCTTATTGGAAGTATAATATTTTTTTGCAACTAAATATTTTTTTGAAAAGAATTTGCTTTGTAAATGAAGTTTTTCTTGTATAAGATATTCATCGTTATCTTTTAACCATAGTACGTACATCAAATTTTCAAAAAACTTATATAGTATATTTACTGTTGCTATTACGCTATTGTGTTTCGGATCTTTTGCAAAAGAGTCGATAATTAAGTTTGCTTTATAAATTTGATGATTGGCTATGGCATCTACTAAATCAAAATTTGTAAATTCTTTTGATATGCCTATGTTGGTGTTTATTAATTCTTTAGTAATTACTTTCTGGTTTTCTTTAGTTAAGATAATCTCTAATTTTGTAAGCTCATTTACAATATTACTAAGTTTATTGCCTACAAATTCAGAAATTAAATTAGCTGCATCCGGTTGTATATCAATATTTTTCTTCCTTAAATAAGAAACAATCCATGATGGAATTTCGTAATCGTATTTTGGTTTGCTTTCAAAAATAATTCCGGCAGAGTTAATACTTTTATATACAGCTTTTCTTCCGTCTAAAGTACCATGTTTATAACATAATATGATAATTGTTGACGGAGTTGGTTTTTCCAAATATTTCTGTAGTTTGTCAAGACTCTTAATAGATTGTGCTTCTTTTACGATAATGAGTTTGTATTTACTCATCATTGGTAATTCACGGGCAATATTTATTATGCTTTCACATGTAGTATTTTTGCCGTATAAAAGGTGGTAATTATAATCTTTCTCATCTTCGGTAAGAATATTATCTTCTGCCCATTTTGATATTACATCTATATAATAGTCTTCCTCACCCATTAATAAATAAATGGGTTTATATTGGTTAGTACGAAAATGTTGAATTAATTGTTCCGCTGTAATATTATCTGCTTTTTTTGCCATTATTTATTCAAAACGGAGGTGTTTTATTGTTCTTGAATTATGTTGAATGCTGGATAGAGCTTTTATACCAATTTGAAGATGCTCATTGACGTAGTTTTGTGTTACTTTTTTATCGGAAGATGCTGTTTTTATACCATCAGGATGCATTGGCATATCACTTACTAATAATAAAGCTCCAATAGAAATTGAATTGTGAAATCCTACGGTAAAAAGGGTAGCAGTCTCCATATCAATGGCTATACTGCGTATTAATCGTAATTTATTTTTAAATTCTTCATCATGCTCCCACACTCTGCGGTTTGTTGTATATACAGTGCCCGTCCAATAATCTTTTCCAAAATCTCTGATATTGGAACTTACCGCACGTTGTAAACTAAATGCCGGTAGTGCGGGAACTTCAGGTGGAAAATAATCATTTGAAGTTCCTTCTCCGCGTATGGCAGCAATTGGTAATATGTAGTCACCTACTTTATTCTTATCTTTTAATCCTCCGCATTTACCTAAAAAAAGTACAGCTTTCGGAGATATTGCACTCAATAAATCCATTATTAGTGCAGCGTTTGGAGAGCCAATTCCAAAATTAATTATTGTTATGTTATTTGCCGAGGCATTGGGCATATTTCCATTTTTGCCTAATATCGGAACATTAAATTGTTCTGCGAATAATTCTACATATTTTGTAAAATTAGTCAATAAAATATATGGTGTAAAATCTTTTAACTCTCTATTAGTGTATCTTACAAGCCAATCATTTACTATTTCTTCTTTTGATTTCATTTAATTGCTATTTCTTTATATTTAGGCCAATTTGTATGAATCTTGAAAAGTTTCTTTTCAAAATTTGTTTCGCAAAAATAGTGCTCTATTCCATTGCTGATAATAAGGTATGGCACTGATAGTTGCAAATTGTATACAAATATTTGGTCAAATATCTTTTGTGTTATTTTAATGTCAGGTTTCTTGTATTCTATTATTATTAGGGGTTTACCAAAATCATCGTATATTATGCTATCACACCGCTTTGATAGTCCATTATATTGGAGTGATACTTCGTTAGCAAATTTTGATAATGGCACTTCCAATATTTGAGAAATAAAAATATTAATGTTTTGACGAACCCACTCTTCATTTGATAATTTCACCCATCTTCGCCTAATATAATCATATATTAATATATGCCCTTTGTCTTCCTTTATTTTAATATATTCAGAATAGTCCGGAGCATTAAGTTGAGGTAATTTGACAGTCTGAAGAATGCTCATTTCAATATTTCTTATTAAGCATTTTGTTGTTCATTCCTTTATTATTTCTCTTGTCGTAATACATATCCGTTAGTCTTATGTTGCTTTTACGCAAATCTATTGCACCTTCGGATATTTCATATAAATCATTGAGAATTACAATATCATCTACAATTTCTTGATTAAAGGTAGAGTAGCACCTTTTCATATAATTTGCAATCATCAAGATTAATTCATTACGGTCGGTAATAGTATTATCTTTGGCTATTCTTTTGATAAATTGTATAGTAAATCTTCCGTAATGAGGTTTTTCCAATTGTTGATGAGGAAGGGGAATAGCATCCGGATTTTTAATATTGTCTTGAATATTGGAGATATCGTATGGATAATCAATGTCTAATTCAAAATTAGACATCAAGGCAAGATGATCCCATAATTTATGTCGAAAGTTGTCATTGTCTCTTAAATATGGAAATAAATTACCCATACAATCTATAATCGAACGGGCACATCTGTTTCTTTCATTTCTATCTTCAATTGTCTTGGCAATTTCTACCATGTTTTGAATATTTCTTCCATATTCAGGTAGAATTAGTTCGTGTGATTTTATCTTATTTTCCATTTATTAAATTAAATAATTTGTTGGATGGTGTTGTGGCTTGAAATTCCTTTAAATAAAATGGTTCGTAATAAGCAATATCTTCAAAGTGAGATTTATTATATTCCTCGGTTGCTAACATTAACATTTTATCTGCCGTAGGTATAATATCGGTTATGATATTATAATTATTATTCAAGTTTAGTTTATTACACTTCTCAGCCCCGTTTCCACATATATATATAATATCTTTTAATGAATATTGTATTAGAAATTCATCGTTCAATATGGTTGCTGTAGCAGGTAATATTTCGTCTAAATTGTTATTATACAATGAAGTATACACCTCCATTCTCCTTGCATCTATACAAGGACATATATATCCGTGTGTAATATTATATTTTTCTTTCGTTATCCGGGCTATTAATTTAAGTGTGCTGATAGATAATAATTTACACTTCAAAGCGTAACATAAACCTTTGGCTGTAGAACACCCGATTCGTAATCCTGTATAACTTCCGGGTCCCTCACTAATACATACAGCATCAATAGAAATATTATTAGTGTGTACATAGTCAATTATTTCCTTTAAATATATAGGCAACAATTTGGCATGGTTCATTGTGTCTGAACTAATATAATTCAGAACTATTTGATTGTCAGTTGCTAGCGCAGCACTACATATTTCTGCTGTGGTTTCTATAAGAATAAAATTATTCATTCTAAAAATTCGTATTTTATGCTCTGCAAAATTACAATTTTATTTTTGAATAGTCAAATACAAATAACCCTTTATTGTTAAAGAAGGGTGTCCAAAATATATTATTTGTCAAATCAAAAAAAGAAGTAACAAAATCATTATCTCACGATGAAAATGTAACTTCTGGCTCAGGTGTTCGTGTTAAAGCAAGTGATGCGGTATTTATTGAAATTCCTACATCTGAATATTATTATAAGAATCTATTTGGAGAATATAAAAAGATTGAAAAGGGGAATACTTCGAATCTTTGGTCGTGTACATCCAAAATAACTCTAGGGCATATTATTTAATTTACAACATCTATGCAAGTACTGAAGTGGATATGATTTATTCTTTTACTGTAATCACATGAAAAGCGTGTGTCGTATTTAGTTTTTGATTGCAGGTATAATGTTTTTTGCTTCGTCATAGTTGCCGCAAAAGAAATATTTTTTAAACCTATAATAGCCCAAATAAAAAAACTCTGAAAAAAATTTGTCATATTAAAATAATTTACTACATTTGCAAGCGTAAAACAAAAAATCAGTAGCCTATAGTACATTTTTACTTTTTAATTAACATAGTATTCAGTATTATTTTTTGACACGGTTTTCGTAGTCAAAAGTAATGTATGTATGTCTTTTAAAATTAAAGAGTATGAATGTTTATGAAACTTATACTGATGAGCAATTGGTAAAATTATTTTCTTTAGGTAAAGATAAGGCTTTCGAAGTATTATTGCTCCGTCATAAAGAGCGTATCTATTCATATATATTTAATATGGTACGTGATGAAGATTTGGCAAATGATATTTTCCAAGAGGCTTTTATTAAGGTTATTTCCACTATTAAGCAGGGTAAATATTGCGAATCCGGTAAATTTATACCTTGGATTACCCGAATCTCTCATAATTTAGTTATTGATTATTTCCGTAAAAAGAGTAGTGATAAAACTATATCAAATATCAATCAAGAAGGTAATGATATTTTTGATACGGTATCTTTATGCGATTGTTCTATTCAAGATATTATTGAAAAAGAGGAGTCGTATAGTGATATTTCCAAGTTGATTGCTATGCTTCCTGATGATCAACAACGTATAGTAAAGCTTAGATTTTATTTAAATCTTAGTTTTAAAGAGATTGCCGACAAAGAAAATATCAGCATTAATACAGCACTCGGTAGAATACGATATGCTATTATCAATATGCGTAAAAATGCTATCAAATATAATGTTATTAGAGATTTAGAAAGAGTATTTTGTTGAAAATAGTATTTGTATAATATTCTTTTTGAAGAATAAAAAATAAATCGTAACTTTGCCAAAATTTGTTTAATGAAAATATTTAGAATTATAATATGAAAGCTTACGTTTTTCCTGGTCAAGGAGCTCAATTCCCGGGTATGGGAAAGGATTTGTATGATAATAATTTAGAAGCCAAAAAGTTATTTGAGCAAGCAAATGATATTTTAGGTTATAGAATTACTGATATCATGTTCAATGGTACTCCGGATGATTTAAAACAAACAAAAGTAACTCAGCCGGCAGTTTTTCTACATTCAGTTATTTCTGCTATCGTTATGGGTGAAAATTTTGTACCCCAAATGGTTGCAGGCCATTCATTAGGTGAATTTTCGGCTTTGGTTGCATCTAAAGCTCTCTCTTTCGAAGATGGATTGAAATTGGTTTACGCAAGAGCTATGGCAATGCAAAAGGCTTGCGAACTTAATCCTTCTGTTATGGCTGCTGTTCTTGGCCTTAAGGATGAAATTATTGAAGAAATTTGCTCTAAAATTGATGGAGTGGTAGTTCCGGCAAACTATAACTGTCCCGGTCAATTGGTTATTTCCGGATCGAATGAAGCAATAGATGAAGCTTGTATTAAAATGAAAGAAGCAGGCGCCAAGAGAGCATTGAAATTACCGGTTGGCGGTGCTTTCCATTCTCCTCTTATGGAACCTGCAAAAATAGAGTTGGAACAAGCTATCAAAATTACTAATTATAACGAACCTATTTGTCCTGTATATCAAAATGTAGATGCTCTTCCTCATACAAATCCGGAAGAGATAAAAGCAAATTCTATAGCACAATTAACCGGTCCTGTTCGTTGGACTCAAACTATTCAAAATATGATTGCCGATGGTGCGGATTATTTTAAGGAGTTAGGCCCGGGAAATGTTCTTCAAGGTCTTATTAAGAAAATAAATAGTGAAGTTGTAGCAGAATAATTTTTTATATCATGATTAGACAATTAGTTAATAATATCTATTATGTAGGTGTTAATGATCGACAAAAAGATTTGTTTGAAAATATGTTGCCACTACAATATGGTGTTAGTTATAATTCATATTTGATAAATGACGAAAAAACCGTATTGGTAGATACTGTAGAGCATCCTTTTGTAGAACAGTTAATTAATCAAGTAACTTCCGTACTTAATGGCAAGCCTCTTGATTATCTTATTGTTAACCATATGGAGCCGGATCACTCTTCTGGAATAAAAACATTGAAATTATTATATCCTGATCTTCAAATTATTCTCAATGCCAAAACAGCTGATATGTTAAATGGTTATTATGGCATTTCCGATAATTTGTATATTGTAAAGGATGGTGATACTTTCTCTACCGGTTCTAAAACTCTTAGTTTCCACTTTACCCCAATGGTGCATTGGCCTGAAGTTATGATGACTTATGTAAAAGAGGATGAACTCCTTTTCTCAGCTGATGCTTTCGGATGTTTTGGAGCTTTAAATGGTGCTGTTATTGATAGTGAATTGGATTTGACTGTTCATTACAACGAAATGGTGAGATATTATGCCAATATCGTTGGAAAATATGGCTTACCTGTACAAAATGCTTTGAAGAAATTGAGCGGTACCCCAATAAAAATGATTTGTTCACTTCATGGTCCTGTTTGGAAAGATGAGATTGCAAAAGTAGTAGGTATTTATGATACTTTGAGTAAATATGAAGCAGAGCCGGGTGTCGTTATCGTATATGGTAGTATGTATGGTCACACCGAGCAAATGGCTGAAGCTGTTGCAGAAGGTGCCGCTTCTATTACTAAAAATGTGAAAGTCTATGATGTTTCTCGTACAAATGCTTCTTATATCTTAGCAGATATTTTCCGCTATAAAGGATTTATTTGCGGTTCACCTACATATTGTAATGAGTTGTATCCTGAAATTAATTCTCTATTAGCTAAAATTAAAACAAGAGGTATAAAAAATAGAGAGTTCGGCTGCTTCGGCTCTTTTACATGGGCAGGGGCTACTCTAAAAAATTTCAAGGCTTTTGCAGAAGAAATGAAATGGGATTGCGTAGCTACTCCGGAAATAAAACAAAATATGACCGAAGAACAATATAAAGAACTTTATAATTTAGGTAGGGTAATCGCAGAAAAAACTATTTAAATAGAAGTGTATGAGATTAATTATTCAATCAAACTACGATAAAATGTCAAAATGGGCTGCAAATTATGTGGCTAAAAAAATTATTGACGCAAAACCTACAGTAGAAAAACCTTTTATTCTTGGCCTTCCAACGGGTTCTTCTCCATTGGGAATGTATCATGAATTGATTAATTTGTGTAAGAAACATATAGTTTCTTTCAAAAATGTAATTACATTCAATATGGATGAATATGTCGGTTTGCCTAAATCACATCCTCAAAGTTATTATTCTTTTATGTGGAATAATTTCTTTTCTCATATTGATATACCGGAAGAGAATGTTAATATATTGGATGGTAATGCCGAAGATTTTGAATTGGAATGTCAACAATATGAAGAAAAAATAAAATCAGTAGGTGGAATAGATTTGTTTTTAGGTGGTATCGGACCTGATGGACATATTGCTTTTAACGAACCGGGGTCCAGTTTGAATTCTCGTACTCGAATGAAAACTCTTACTACAGATACCATAATTGCAAATTCTCGTTTCTTTGACGGAGATATCAATCTTGTGCCTCGTACTGCACTCACAGTAGGTGTGGGTACTATACTCGATGCAAAAGAGGTTCTTATCCTTGTTAATGGTCATAATAAAGCCAGAGCATTAAAACATGCAGTAGAAGAGGGTATCTCACAAATGTGGACCATCTCCGCATTACAATTGCACCCTAAGGGTATTATTGTATGTGATTATGATGCTTGTTATGAATTAAAAGTTGGTACTTACAAATATTTTCTTGATATAGAGAAAGATAATCTTTCTCCGGAATTATTACTAAAGTAAAATGAGTCAACCTCGTTATGAAGTAGAACCGGGCATTAATAATTGCTTGATAATTAGAGATAGTCATAGTTCTGATTTGACTTCTCTAACTAAACATGCTCTTACTTTTTTGGAACAGCAGTCTGCGAATAGCTATGTTCGTAGAACGTTAATCGTGTCGGATATTGATGGTAATGATTTAGCTAATGAGATGTTTTTTGTAAACATTCAAAAGGTTATTAAGAGTAAAAGCGTAAATCGCATCATCTTTATCGGCCCCGAATTGTATAGTAGGGTATCTCTGTTCTCAGAGATGGAAGACAAATTATTTTTTAAAAATACAAAAGAGTTTTTGTCGAGTAATTTTATCGCTTCGCTATCGAATGAAGTTTTATTATTAAAAATCGCTCCTCAATTCGATCCTAATAGAATATTGTTTCATCTTCAGCAGATATCCCATGATACTGTTATGGAGATTAATTTTGATGCCTTATTTCATAACGTTGATCATTTTAGATCTAAATTAAAACCAACTACAAAGTTGATGTGCATGGTAAAAGCTTCTGCTTATGGTAGTGGCTCTGTTGAAGTAGCTCAAGCTCTTCAGCATTATGGGTGCGACTATTTAGCTGTGGCTTTTGTAAATGAGGGTGTAGAATTACGAAATGCCGGCATAAAATTGCCAATATTAGTGTTAGATCCTGTAATGCCTGCTATTCATCATCTTTTTAAATATAATTTGGAACCTGAAGTTGGATCTTTCGAATTTCTGAACACTTTGTTAGATGAGATTAAAATCCATGACCTCGAAAAGTATCCTATTCATATTAAATTAGATACAGGTATGCATCGTGCCGGCTTTGAAACTGAAGATTTGCCGGCTTTGGTATCCTTGATTAATGATAATAGTAAATTTATACACGTTAAGTCTATCTTCTCTCATTTGGCGGCTGCCGATGAAATGACTCCCGAAATGGATGAATTTACCTTACAACAAATTCGTTTATTTGATAGTAATACACAGTTTATAGAAGAGAATATTAAATATTCTACTTTAAAACATATTTTAAATACTGCCGGTATCGAACGTTTTCATCAATATCAGTTCGATATGGTACGTCTTGGAATCGGATTGTGGGGTGTTAATTGTTGTAATGAGGATAAATTGCGTAATGTGTGTTCTTTGTCAACACGAATTATGCAATTAAAAAAAGTAAAAGCCGGAGAAACCGTTGGTTATAGCAGAAAGGGTATTGTGGATTCTGAAAAAAATATCGCTCTTTTACCTATTGGATATGCTGATGGTCTTGATCGTAGACTTGGTAATGGCGTAGGTTCCGTATTTGTGGGTGGAGTTAAAGTTCCTATCATAGGGAATATCTGCATGGATTTAACTATGATTGACGTTACCGGATTGGATGTTAAAGTAGGTGATAAAGTTGTATTATTTAACGATAAACAAGGATTGTCTGATATTGCCAATCTATTGGGAACTATTCCATATGAGGTGTTATCAAATATCTCCGTACGAGTTAGACGATTATATTATCGAGAATAAATATGGATACTTTTCTTACTGTAAAGGATTGTGCAACAGCTATTTTTAAAGATAAAGGTAGTAAATTTATTGCTTTTATTTATCCCGTATCGTCTGTTGACGAGATTAAAAATATCCTTGAACAGAAACGAAAAGAGTATTATGATGCCCGCCATGTGTGCTATGCATATATGTTGGGGTTTGAACGAAATAATTTTCGAGCAAATGATGATGGAGAACCATCCGGTACCGCCGGACGTCCTATTCTAGGTCAGATTAATAGTGCTAATCTGACTGATGTGCTTGTTATTGTGGTTCGTTATTTTGGTGGTATTTTATTAGGTACTAGCGGTTTGATAAATGCATATAAAACCTCGGCGTGTGATGTAATTCAAGCGGCCGAGATTGTTACTAAAATTGTGGAGAAATCATTTATTGCTGTATGTGATTATCAAACGGTTAACGATGTCATGAAAATTATTAAAGAGTATAATCTGGAATTGATCAATAGTGAATATAATTTGGATTGTACTTTTGTTTTTAAAGTTAGAACATCATTAATTGATATTGTATCTAAAAAATTTGATAATTTGGATTTTGTACAATTTAAACAGTTGGAAGATGAATAAATTTTTACCCCTATTTTTCTTTTCCTTATTTAGCATTTTTTCTTATGCCGCTGAAATTAAAATCAACGGACTATATTTTTCTCTTGATAAATATAGAAAAACTGCTGAAATAACTTATCGTGGAGAAACTCCATATAGTTATAAAGGTGAATATAAGGATGTTATAGATATTCCTTCTAAAGTATCATACAAGGGTACTGAATATAAAGTAATCTCTATTGATGAGTGCGCTTTTTTAGGGTGTGAAGAGCTATTGTCTGTAAATATTCCAAATTCAGTAGGGTATATTGGCGACTCTGCTTTTAAAAATTGTATTAACCTTATGTCGGTTCATTTTACCAATAGTGTTAGAACTATTGGTGCTATGGCTTTTTGTAATACTAAGTATCTTAATGCTATTCATTTTAAGGGTACAATTTATGATTATTGTACTATCTTGATGAAATCTTCTATTTCTACTGCTTATGATTTGTTTATTAATGGCGAAAAATTACTAAATCTTCGTATTCCGGATGAATTGGAAAGTGTAAACCCTTATATTTTTGCCGGTTCTAATATCGTTTCTCTATATATACCTTATTCTATTAATAATATTTACGATGCTGCTTTTGCTAATTGTAAAAGATTAAAGGAGGTTAAAATTTCTAGCGGCGTTAAGTATATTTCGTATAATGCTTTTTATGGAAATGATAGTTTAAAAATGGTTGATTTTCTTGGTGATTTAAAAGATTGGTGTAATATTATTTTTGCGAACGACCGCGCGAATCCTACATTTTGCACCCATTCTTTGTATATTAACCACCAGAAAATTGATGTATTGAACATTCCTGAGAATGTAAAGGAGATAAAACATTACGCTTTTGTTAATACGGATATTACTGAAATAAATTTAGGTAGTTCTGTTGTTTCTTTTATGAGTACAGCTATTGATGGGTGTACAAAATTAAAAAAAATAGTATGTAAATCGTATATGCCTCCCGCAGTGTATGATCATTTTCAGATAGATTCCGATCAATTATACTTGTATGTACCAAAGGAAGTATTGTTGATGTATTTTGACCATCCATTCTGGGGAAAATTTACTAATATTACTCCTATTATGGAACAAGAATCGGTATGGGAAGAATAATGTCGATAGATTATGGCCATGTTAGATGTGGCTTAGCAGTAACCGATTCTTTACGTATCACAGCTAATGCATTGACTACTGTATCAAATAAAGAATTATTCGTTTTTCTTGATAATTATTTGAGTAAAGAGCAGGTTGATATTTTGGTTGTAGGGTACCCACGTAACTTGAAAAATGAACTTGCTGTTATTACTAAAGAAATAGATGTTTTCATTGCTCGTTTTTCTGAAAAATATCCGAAAATCAAAGTGGAGTTGATTGACGAGCGATTTACCAGTAAACTTGCATTTCAAACGATGATTGATAGCGGAATTAGTAAGAAAGCTCGTCAAAATAAAGCTCTTATTGATAAAATTAGTGCAACTATTATATTAGAAAATTATTTAGATTGGAATAAATAATATGGAAGGGAAATTAGTGATTTTTTCTGCTCCTTCCGGTTCTGGAAAGAGTACGATTATTAATAAATTGTTTGAAAAAGGATTAAAATTTAGTTTTTCTATCTCAGCAACAAGTAGAGCGCCTAGAGGTATGGAAAAGAATGGCGTGGAATATTGGTTTCTTTCTTCCGACCAATTTAAAGAAAAAATTGCTAATGATGAGTTTGTTGAGTACGAAGAGGTTTATCCGGGTTGTTTCTATGGTACTCTTAAATCTGAAATCGATAGTAAATTGTTAAAAGGGGATAATATGCTTTTTGATGTTGATGTGAAGGGTGGTATGAATATCAAAAAGTATTATGGTGATAGAGCTTTGTCTATTTTTATACTCCCTCCAAGTATTGAAGTTTTAAGAAGTAGATTATTGAAAAGAGCTACAGATTCGGAAGAAATGATTGAGAAGCGTGTCTCTAAAGCTCAATGGGAGATGTCATTCGCAGATTGTTTCGACGTACAAGTTGTAAATGATGATTTAGAAGTTGCTTTTGATAAAGTATATTCTGTTATTATTGATTTTCTAAATAAATAATATGAATGTATTATTGTATTTCGGCTCTTTTAATCCTATTCATAACGGGCATATAAATCTTGCTCGATATTTGAGTGATCATTATGATTTTGATAGTATTTGGTTCGTTGTTTCTCCTCAAAATCCTTTAAAACCAAAGTCATCGTTGTGGGATAATGATATAAGATATAATATCGCCAAAAAAGCTTTATCAGATTATTCCAATTTTTTTGTCTCTGATATTGAGTTTGATATGCCTCAACCAAATTATACCGCAAATACTTTACGTAGATTGTCGAATATCTACCCTAATTATATTTTTTCAATATTAATAGGTGAAGATAATCTTAAAATTTTTTATAAATGGTTTGATTATAAATACATTATTGATAATTATAAAATTTATGTATATCCAAGATTAGGTGATAATGAAGATAATGATATTCCGAAATATAATAATGAAAATAATATCATTCGTATAAATGCACCTCTGTTTAATATTTCGTCTACCATCATAAGAAATCGTTTACAAAATTTGGAGTCTATAAAAGGTTTGGTTCCGGATAATGTTATTGAATTGATAAATAAATATTGCGAAGAGGGTAGAATTTAATTATATTTTAAATTGTGCTTTGATATTCTGCTTTTTCTTTACACAGTAATAGTCCTATTATAGTAATAATTCCATTTAGAATCAGGATTTCAAATCCGAATTTATATCCAAATAGAATCTCTTCTGAAAATGTATCAATTATTACGGTTAGTAATATTGAAACAATAGATATGTAAGGAATAGTTTTGTCTTTTATTCTCCATTTTGTAAAAAGACCTACAAAGAATAGTCCCAACAATGGTCCATATGTATAACCTGCAAATTTAAAAATAGTTTTTACTACACTTTCATCATTAAAGAGATGAAATAGTATAATAATTCCTATAAAACACAGAGCAACGATTGTGTGTGTTATCTCTCTAACTTTCTTTAGTTTATGTTCCGATTTATTTTTTCCATTATAAATATCAATCATAAACGAAGTAGTCATTGCTACCATAGCGGAATTGGCACTCGAAAATGCGCTGGCTATTATTCCTAATATAAAAAATATTGATACAGAGAATGGAAGGTATTGTGTAGCTAAAATCGGATATATTTCATCAGGGTTCATTTGTTGAGATATTCCTTTGGTATTTATATATATAACAAATAATACACCTAAACAAAGAAATATGAAATTAACGGGAATTAATGCAATACTAAATGAAAAGAAATTTTTTGTAGCTTCATGTATATTTTTTAAACTAAGATTTTTCTGCATCATATCTTGGTCTAATCCGGTCATCACTATTGTAATAAAAGCTCCTGATATGAATTGTTTAAAGAAGTTGTTTTCATTACTCCAAAAATTGCCGAAGTCAAATAATACAAACTGATCATTACTACATATAGCACTAACCATTGAGGTGAAATTCATATTCAATTCTTTCCCGATAGAAAATATAGTAAATACCACAGCAAATACTAAAAAGAATGTTTGTATCATATCTGTCCAAATAATAGATTTTATACCTCCTTTTAATGTATATGCCCAAATTAACATCACGGAAATTATTGCATTCAAATAAAATGGCAAATTTAATGGGTCGAAAACTGTTATTTGTAAAACTAATATTACAATGAATAATCTGAATCCGGCACCTATCAGTTTTGATAATAGAAATAATATTGCACTTGTTTTATAAGAAATTTTACCAAATCGCTGCTCTATATAGCCATATATAGAAGTTAAATTCATTTTGTAATATAGTGGTAACAAGAAATACATTATAGCAATGTAACCTAAGAAGTTACCTAATATTACTTCAAAATAGGTCATTTTCGTTTCGGTAGAAACCAATCCTGGAACAGATATAAAAGTTACTCCGGAAAGGGTAGTACCAATCATTCCGATTGCCACAACCCACCATGGAGAATTTTTATTGCCTTTATAAAAATTATTTATATTATTTCCTTTAGATGAAAAATAACTTACTGAAAATATTACGGCAAAATATATTATTATAATGCAAATTACTATATATGGCGACATATTATTTATTTTACAATAATTTCTACTCTTCTGTTTTTGGCATGTCCTTCCGGTGTATTTGAAGTATCAATAGGTTGTGCACTACCCATTCCTTTTGCACTAAGTCTACGAGGGTCTATCCCCTTCTTAATCAAAGCATTCATGAGCGCATTGGCTCTGCGCTCTGATAATTTCATATTATAATCGGCTTTTCCTTGATTATCTGTATGTCCTACTATTTCAATATTTACATTTAAATTCTTTTTCAAAAATTTTGATAGTCGCTCTATTTCTGCATATGATGTTTTTAATATTACATCAGAATCGTAGTCGAAATACAAGTTATCTAATTTTACGGAGCTACCGGAAGTCATTGGTTGTAAGGCTACTATAATACTATCATTTGTATTGTCTATTGCTACTGTATAGTATAGATATCCTTTCATTTCAATGTTCAATCCGAAATTACCTTTTTCAGGGAGTAATGCAGAGAAAGTACCATTCTTCTTATCTGAAATTGATTCGAAATATTTGGAACTTGTAGTTTGATCAAAAATTTCAATTTTTGTTTGTAATGGTTTTTTCGTATTTGCGTCATATACACGTCCAAATTTTGGTTTTACAGGATTTGGACGAAGATTTTGTGGTAAGTCTATCTCATAAATTTCCAGTTTTTTGTCGTTCTTTTCTATTTTATTCGATGCAAAATAAGCTTTATCTCCTTTTCCGTTAACAACAAATCCTGATTCGTTACCGTGAGTATTTATCGGGTATCCTATATTTATAGGTTCCGACCATTTACCGCTTTTATCTTTTTTTGATATAAAGATATCATTACCACCCATACCTTTATGACCATTTGAAGAGAAATACATTGTTTCATTATCTGCATGGATGAATGGTGCAAATTCTGATTTATCAGTATTAATTGGTGCTCCAAGTGGTTGTGCATTATATGTTGTTAATGTACCATTAGCATTGATTTTTACTTGTACGGACCAAATATCTCTATCTCCCAGTCCGCCCGGTCGATTTGTAGTAAAGTATATTACATCTCCCGTTGGAGACATTACCGGATTACTCTCCCAATATGATGAGTTTGCAGGTTCTCCTAAGTTCATAGGGTATGACCATTCGTTACCTCTCTTTATTGAGTAATATATATCGCATGATCCTATATTATTCGGATTATTACATTGAACGAAAAACATATATCTACCATCTGCAGAAAAACTTTGAGAACCTTCATTGCCCGGTGTATTCATTGGTTCCGGCATTGGGCGACTTTCTGTCCAATGATCTCCTTTCCAAAAACTTACATATAAATCTTCTTGAAACCTTTCATTGCCAACGTAATCGTATTGCGGAACCAATACTGTGGTAGAAAACATCATACCATCGGCAGTGATACTAGGAAAATAATCGTCGTATGGCGTATTTATTGCTGTTAAATTTTGTGGATGAAAAGGTACTGGATGGTTTTTTAATTCTAATGCATAGTTGTATCTTTCAAGTTCTAATGACTTATATTTTTGAAGAGTTTCATCTGTCACTTCATTTATCTTTGAAATAGCTTTTTCGTACTCTCCATTATAATAATAGCAGTTTGCTAAATGACATTTGGTTTCGTCAGTAAATTCCAAATTACTCTCTTCCAGGGTTTCTAAAATTTCAATAGCATTTGAAATCTCGTCCATTCCTAAATATATTGATGATAATTCCCAATATGCTTCAACAAATTTGTTATCTTTTTTTATTGCATTATTTAGATATTCTATTTTTTCACTTTTTGTAAAAGCTTGCTTGGATAAATTATAATACTCAATTGCTTTCTTTGATTTGGTAGTAAACCCTTGAGAGAAAAGAAGCGTTACATTCAATAGCAATATTGCGAGAATAAATAATATTTTTTTCATAAGTCCTTATTTATTATGTTTTTAACATTTTCAATCATTTCAATAATATTATTGTCAGTAAGAGTATCCGTGTTAATTGGTTCGTGGATAATCATCTCTATTTTACCGGGATTAATAATAAATGTATTATATGGCATAACTTCAAATGCTCCTTTTATGGTTATTGGAACAATTGGTAGATGTAAATCTCGGGCAATATGAAAAGCCCCTTTTTTAAATTTGCCTAATTTTCCATCTTTTGTTCTGGTTCCTTCCGGAAAGATGACAATAGAATTACCGTTTTTTAATTTTGCTTCAGCTAATAATAAACTTTTTTGAGCTTGAATGGCACTTGATCTATTAATAAAAATGTGCCCCATAATATCACATGCCTTGCCAACAAGAGGTATATTGCGAATCTCTTTTTTCATTACCCATTTAAATTTACTGTTTAACCAACCGTAAATTAAGAAAATATCGAATATGCTTTGATGATTTGCAAGAAAAATATATGATTTATTATGTTCTATGTTTTCATTACCTTTTGTATTTATTCTGACAAAAGAGGTATAACAAATAATTCTTGCCCATACTCTTCCCGGGTAATATCCCCATTTATTATCACCAAAAATAGGAATCATTATGATAGTAGCTGTGCCACAAATAATGGTAGTAATTATTACAATTGGTATAAAAAATAAAATTGAATATATAATAATAAAAATTCTTTTTGCAATATTCATATTTTTATCGTTTTGATATGCAAAGCTACAAAAATAAATTGAATCAGCTATTATTTAATGCCTACTTTATTAGATTGATTCATTAAAAATGCCTACCTTTGCATTGTAAAAATAATAAACAATTATTACTAATAAATACCATATTATGAACACAGTTGAACAGATGAATAGAGCAGCTGACAATATAAGAATATTGGCGGCTTCTATGGTTGAAAAAGCAAAATCCGGACATCCGGGCGGTGCGATGGGCGGTGCTGATTTTATTAATGTACTATATTCGGAATATTTAATTTTTGATCCGGAAAATCCTTATTGGGAAGGCCGAGATAGATTTTTCTTAGATCCCGGTCATATGTCTCCAATGCTTTATTCTGTGTTAGCATGTTCAGGAAAATATTCATTAGATGATTTAAAATCTTTCAGACAATGGGGTAGTATTACTCCCGGTCATCCTGAAGTAGATGTAAAACACGGAGTGGAAAATACTTCAGGTCCTCTCGGTCAAGGCCATACTTTTGCTGTCGGTGCTGCTATAGCTGCTAAATTTTTGAAAGCTCGCCTTGGTGATGTTATGAATCAAACTATATATGCTTTTATTTCCGATGGTGGTATTCAAGAGGAAATTTCTCAAGGTGCAGGTCGTATTGCAGGTCACCTTGGCTTGGATAATTTAATAATGTATTACGATTCTAATGATATCCAATTATCTACATCTACTAATGAAGTAACCAGCGAAGATGTGGCTAAGAAATATGAGGCATGGGGATGGTTTGTAATGCAAATAGATGGCAATGATGTTGCTCAAATTCGTAAAGCTCTTGATGCTGCAAAAGCAGAAAATAGTCGACCTACATTAATTATAGGTAAAACAATCATGGGTAAGGGTGCCCGTAAAGCAGATAATTCAAGTTATGAAAATAATTGCGCTACTCATGGTGCCCCTCTTGGTGGTGATGCATATATTAATACAATAAAAAATCTTGGTGGTGATGTAGAAAATCCATTCCAATTTTTTGAAGAAACAAAGGCTATTTATACTAAACGTCGTGAAGAATTATTAGGTATAGTAAAAGAAAAATTACATTATAAAGCTCAATGGGCTTCTGAAAATCCAGAAAAAGCAGCTAAATTGAATAGATGGTTTTCCGGAAAAGCTCCGATAATAGATTGGAGTAAAATAGAGCAAAAACCGGATCAGGCTACTCGTGCCGCTTCTGCTAATTGTTTATCTTTATTGGCAAAACAAGTTGATAACATGATTGTATCATCTGCCGATTTATCTAATTCAGATAAAACAGATGGTTTCTTAAAACAAACACATGCTTTAACTCGTAATGATTTTTCAGGAGCATTCCTTCAAGCAGGAGTTGCCGAACTTACAATGGCATGTTTGTGCTTAGGTATGGCATTACATGGTGGTGTTATTGCTGCTTGTGCTACATTCTTTGTTTTTTCTGACTATATGAAACCTGCTATAAGGATGGCGGCTCTTATGCAATTACCTGTGAAATTTATTTGGAGTCATGATGCCTTCCGCGTTGGAGAAGATGGTCCTACTCATGAGCCGGTAGAGCAAGAGGCACAACTTAGATTGATGGAAAAATTAAAAAATCATAGTGGTCAGAATTCTATGTTAGTTCTCCGTCCTGCAGATGTCTATGAAACTACAGTTGCTTATAAGATTATGATGGAGAATACTTCAACACCTACCGGTATGATTCTCTCTCGTCAGAATATTAAAGATTTGCCGGGTAATAGATTAGTTGAGGCGGAAGGCGTTGCGAAAGGAGCTTATGTTGTAATCGACAATAAAGATTCGCAAATAACTCTCCTCGCATCCGGTTCTGAAGTATCTACATTGGCTGAAGCTTCTGAAATTTTAAAGGCAGAAGGTATTAATGTTCGCCTCGTATCTGTTCCTTCAGAAGGATTATTCAGATCACAATCTAAAGAATATCAAGAATCAGTTTTAAAACCAAATGAAAAACGATTCGGACTTACTGCTGGTTTACCTTGCAATCTTGCCGGTTTAGTTGGAGAAAATGGTGTAATTTTTGGTCTTGAATCTTTTGGATTTTCAGCTCCTTATAAAGTATTGGATGAGAAACTTGGTTTTACTCCTGCTCAAGTAGCCGAAAATATTAAAAAGGCATTATAATAATTTTATTATCATAGTTATAAGTGTAATAAAGATTTTGTCTTTATTACACTTTTTTTATACGCAAAATATTTGCATATATTATGAAAACTACGTAACTTTGTAGCGTTATTAAATTATGATAATATGAATATTAAACGGTTGCTTATTATCAATCAATGTTTGAAAGATAATACAAAGAAATGGTCGTTGCAAGACTTAATAGATGCTTGTAAAGATACAGGAAAAAATTCCAAACGCTCTGTTCAAGCAGATTTGGAGTTGATGAGAAATTCTGTAAAGGGATATAACGCACCGATTAAAGTAGTAGAGAAGAAGTACTACTCTTATGATGATAAAAAATATACTTTACTAAATCAAACATTGACAGAGTTAGACAAACAAAATATTTTAGAGGCTCTAAATGTGTTATATGATTATTCAGCTTTTTCGTCATTAAAAAACATCGAATCTCCATTAATTACACTACATGAGAAAATAGCTCAGTCTTTGAATTTACCTCTCCCCGTTAAAGTAGAAAAAGAGAATAATTCTTCTATTTTTGTTAGGCTATGGGTAGATTACTCTATTGTAGATGAAATTATCAATTCCCCTATAGATAACTCTCAAAGGGTTGAACTTGAAGAGATAGATGGTAGTGTGATTTTACAATATAATATGGTTGTATCAAAGAAAATTGAAGATTTTCTTGTTGTGAACCATGATAAAATAAAAGTATTATCACCTAATTCGCTTCAAAACAAGATTAAAAAATTTATTAACGGTTAAATTTTGCAACCGAATTTTTCCGGATATTTAGCACTAATATTACTATAAAAATTCTTAATAATCTTTATATCTTCTTCATAATTAGTTGGGTTCAACAGTTTGTTGTATCCAACTATTTTTTTCTTATAATCTATATAGGCCAGTACAATAGGTACATTCGCTTTTTGAGCGATGAAATAAAATCCTTTTTTCCATTCATAATTCAAACTGCGTGTACCTTCCGGTGTAAGTCCTATTATCAAATTATCTCTTTTATGGAATTCTTCTGCTATAATGTCTGTAATATTATTTTTTTTACTTCTATCAATAGGAATACCCCCGAGAGACTTCATAAATTTGTTCAACGGAAATCTAAACCACTCTTTTTTCATAAAAAAAGAAGCATGCAAGTTTGTTGCATATTTAAAAAGTATGCCTACAATAAAGTCCCAATTAGAAGTATGTGGAGCGATACATACAACACATTTATTCGGAAGTGCTATACTTGTATCAATTTTCCAATTAAAAAAGGATAATATTTTTTTCGCTGTATTGTTTTTCATAAGTGTATGTTGTTTATAATATTATAAATAGATTCTGCACATTTTTCTCCATCCATCGCACTTGATGTAATGCCTCCGGCGTATCCACTTCCTTCTCCGGCAGGGAATAATCCTTTAATTTGTATATGTTCAAATGTATTCGGATTTCGAGGAATGCGGATTGGTGAAGAAGATCTACTTTCAACACCGACTATAATGGCGTCGTTTGTTATAAATCCCGGCATTTTCTTATTAAATCCTTTAAAACCTTCTTGCAGAGATTTTGAAATTATAGAAGGCATCCATTTATGTAATGGTGAAGAAATTACTCCGGGTAAATACGAACATTTTGGTAGGGTAGATGAGGTAGTATTACTAATAAAGTCGGCCAATCTTTGGGCGGGTGCTTGCTGTCCGGAACAAACGGCTTCGAATGACATTCTTTCAAAATCTTCTTGGAATTTTAATCCTGATAATTCGTTATATTTAGTGTAGTTTTTTAAATTTTCAGGGTGTAATTCAACTACAATACCGGAATTGGCATATGGAGAATTACGTCTTGATGCACTCATACCATTAACTACCACTTGATTGTTTTGAGTAGCAGAAGGAACAATGCAACCGCCGGGACACATACAAAAGGAGTATACACCTCTATTATCAACTTGTTGTACTAATGCGTAAGATGCCGAAGGTAAGTAGTTATTTTTTGCTGCAGAATGGTATTGAATTTTGTTTATTAATGATTGGGGATGTTCAACTCTAACTCCCATGGCAAAGCCTTTTGCTTCAATAGATATGTTATTATTATACAATGTATAATAAATATCACGAGCTGAATGTCCACTTGCCAAAATTACATAGTTTGATTTGTAAGTAACTCCATTTTCACATTTTACACCTTGTATTTCATTAAAACTAATATCAAAATCAGTTACTTTTGAGTTGTAATGAATTTCTCCTCCACAATCCAAAATTCGTTGCCTTATATTTTTGATTACTGTTGGTAATACATCTGTTCCAATATGAGGGTGTGCTTCAAATAGTATTTCATCTTGAGCACCATGCATATGAAATATTTCCAAGATACGCTTAATATTACCTCTTTTATTTGACCTTGTAAATAATTTTCCATCTGAGAAAGTACCTGCACCTCCTTCTCCAAAACAATAATTACTCTCTTCATTGAGTGATACGTTTCTTGATAGAAGTGCTATATCTTTTTTGCGTTCCGATACATCCTTTCCCCTCTCTAATACTATAGGTTTCAGCCCCAATTCTATTAATCTTAAAGCAGCGAATAAGCCGGCAGGACCAGCCCCTACAACGATAATCTCTTTGGATTTGGAAATATTATTGTAGTAGTACTCATTTTCATACTTATATGAGAAACTTTCCGATATATATATGATTAATTTTAAAATAATTATCGGGTTTCTTGAACGCGCATCAATAGATTTTTTTACTACTTGAATATGTGTAATATCTTCTATCGGTATTTGTATCTGTTTAGATATTACCTTTTTAATAATATCTATCGAGGAAGCTTCATATGGAGATAATTTTAATTGCAGCTCTTGAATCATAAAAATAAATTTTATACAAAGTTACTCAATTAAATCCATATAAATGAAAAAGAGTAGATAAAAAGTAGTATCTTTGCAAAAAAATTTTTTTATGATAGAAATCGGAAATACTATTGTTAGTTTTGAAGTTTTAGAACAGTGTTTTTGCTGTGACCTAAATACTTGTCATGGTGATTGTTGTATAGAAGGTGACTCCGGTGCTCCTTTAGAAGAAGAAGAATTGGATGAATTAAAAAAAATTGTACCTGTTATTTGGGATGATATATCTGATGAGTGTAGAAAAGTAATTGAATCACAAGGTGTTGCTTATAGGGATGATGATGGAGATTTGGTTACCTCAATTGTGAATAATAGGGAGTGTGTGTTTTCTTATACAGATAAAGATGGTACTCGAAAATGTGCTATAGAAAAAGCTTATAGAGAGAAGAAAATTTCGTTTTACAAACCTATTTCATGCCATTTATATCCTATAAGACTAACAGAATATAAAGATTTTACTGCTGTTAATTATCATAAGTGGCAAGTATGTCATTGTGCAGAAGTTCTTGGAAATAAATTAAAATTACCGGTTTATAAATTTCTAAAGGAACCTCTTGTGCGGAAATTCGGGGTCGAGTGGTATAATGAGTTGGAACAAGCAGCTAAAGATTTTCAAGAAACTTATAAAAATATAGAGTAAAATGAATTTTTTTGATATTTCATTGCTTTCTGTTTCTTTAGCAATGGATTGTTTTGCTGTTTCTATAGCCGGCAGTATCTCTTATGGAAAATTTAATTTTTCGAAAATTTTGAGAATGGCGTTCTTCTTTGGTCTTTTTCAAGGAATGATGCCTATTATCGGGTGCTTGGTTTCTAATATTTTTTCTGACTTTATTTTTAGATATAACCATTGGTTTGCTCTTGCAATTTTGGCATTTATCGGAATTAAAATGATTGTTGAGAGTAAGAATAATGGTGATAATATTGAAGAAGAATCCGATAATAAAATGTCGCCATATGGTTCTCTTGGAATTCTTTTTCTTTTAGCTATTGCTACAAGTATTGATGCATTAGCTACCGGATTGATTTTTGTAAATCAAGGAAATTTGATTTATTTTGCTGCGTTAATTATTGCTTTGGGTAGTTTTATCTTTACTTTTATTGGTTGTATTATCGGGTTAAAAGTTGGTCAAAAATTACATTTTAATTTTGAATTACTTGGTGGTATTATTCTGATTTTATTAGGAATTAAAATTTTTATTGAGCATTATTTATGATTGAAATCATACATCTAAAACATAATGAAATAGACAAAAATAAATGGGATAGAGTAGTTGCTTCATCCAATTTTGCTTTGCCTTATTTTTTTTCATGGTATTTGGATGTTGTTTCTCCTTCTTGGGAAGCTCTAGTTTCTACTGATTTTCAATATATTATGCCAATTACTACCAAAAAGAAATTTGGTGTTAAATATGTTATTCAACCTCCTTTTACGCAACAATTAGGAATTCTGTCGAATAATATTCCGATTGACCAAACAATCGTAACTGAATTTTTGAAGAAAATTCCTTATTTGATTTATGATATTAATCTAAATTATAATAATGTATCTAAGGAGAGTAAATTAAATTTAATTTTGCCACCTCAAAATTATTGTATTGTATCGTCGAATTATAATAAAAACACAAAGCGAAATATATCTAAAGCATTATTATCCGGCGTTGAAATAAAATCTATTAAACTATCAGAGTTTCTCTCTCTATTAAATTGTGATGAATGTAAAATATCTAATAATAAAACTTTATTAATCAATTTGTTGAATGAGTTATCAATAAAAAATTACCTATTTATTAATGGTGCATTTAAAGATGGAGAATTAATAGCCGGGTTGGCAGCTATTATTGGTATCTCGAAAATGATTTATTTTGCCCCTATATCAAATATGGTTGGAAAAAAATATTGTGCAATGTTTTTATTGATGGATAATGCTATCAAATATAGTATGGACAAAGGTTATACTTTTGATTTTGAAGGTTCTATGATACCCGGAGTTAAACAATTTTATTTAGGTTTTGGGGCACAACCACAATTATATTATCGTGCACACAGATTGCGTAATAAAAAATTATTTGATGCACTTCATAGATTATTTAGAAAGTAAAATTTATATTACTTTCTTTTTAAATTTCACAGCAATCCAATTGTTGTCTTCCTTTTTTTCTTCTAGTTCTAAATTGTTTTTATTTGCAGCAGATATAATTACATCCAGATCTGTAGAATAAAAACCGCTAAAATATATATCCCCGCCATTCTTTAGTACTTTAACATACCTCTCCATATCAGATAGTATGATATTCCTATTAATGTTTGCAAAGATAATATCAAATTGTTGATTTAGATTATTCAAAAGCATTGAGTCGCCTAATAATATTTCAAAATTATCAACATTATTAAGTTTACAATTATTTTTTGCGCATTCTACACTCCAATTATCAATATCTATCCCTATAGCTGATTTTGCTTCTCGTTTACATGATAGAATACCTAAAACTCCTGTACCACATCCAAAATCAAGTATGTTTTTATTGCGAATATCATCAGATAGAATGAATGAAAGCATCATTCGAGTAGTTTCATGATATCCGGTACCAAAACTTTGTGTTGGATTAATAATTATATCATACTGATATTCAGTTTGATAAGAATAATTAGAAGAATGAATAATACATTTATTATCAACAATGATTGGTTTAAAACTATCAGATTCCCAAATTGCATTCCAATTTTTGTCTTCCATTTTTTTTATAGAATATGATAGCTTTTTGTAATCGATGAAAGGGATTTCTTTGATAGTATCTATCATTAATGATTCATTAAAAATGGAGTTAGGGCAATATGCCACTAACCCCATATTAATATTTTCAAATGAATCAAATCCAATTTCACATAGATATTCCGCCAATATATCGTTTGTATAATCGTCGTTATCTGCATTGTGAAAAAAAACTTGAATATACTCCATAATTTTATGCGAATGTAGGTAATTTTTCTAATGCAACATCCATTCTCCGAATGGTTTCTTCTTTCCCTAATACAGCAGTAACTTCAAACATGTGAGGACCTTTTAATTCTCCAACCAACATCAATCTGAATGGATTCATAACGTTACCCAATCCATAAGATTGTTTTTCACACCATTGTTTTACATACTCTTCTGTAGTATCGGGATTATCAAAATCATTCCATTGCAACAGAATTTCTTTGAGTTCCTTCATCATCTTCGGAGTCTCTGGTTTCCATCTTTTTTGAACAGCTTTAGCATCGTACTCAGTAGGAGCTATCCAAAAGAAAGAACATAAAGGCCATAATTCATTAATAAAATTCACACGGCTTTTCATATAAGATACCACTTGTTCTACTTTTTGAGGTGTAGTAGTAATGCCATTAGCTATGATATCTTTATTAAATGACTCTGCAATAATTTTATTATCAGTTTGTTGAATATATTGATGATTAAACCATTTACCCTTTTCAAAATCGAATTTGGCTCCACTTTTAGAGCATTTTTCTAATTTAAATAAAGAAATGAGTTCATCCATACTCATTATCTCTTGATCATTACCCGGATTCCAGCCTAAAAGAGCAAGGAAATTAATTACCGCTTCAGGTAAATAACCACTCTCTCTATATCCTGATGAAATATCACCTGTTTTAGGATCGTGCCATTCTAATGGGAATACCGGGAAACCAAGTCTATCACCATCACGCTTACTTAGTTTTCCATTTCCATCCGGTTTCAATAACAGTGCAAGATGTGCAAATTTAGGCATAGTATCTTCCCAACCAAAAAATCTATATAATAACACATGTAATGGGGCACTTGGCAACCATTCTTCGCCTCTAATTACATGAGAAATCTCCATTAAATGGTCGTCTACGATATTAGCAAGGTGATATGTTGGTAAATTATCTGCAGATTTATATAATACTTTATCATCAATAATAGAGGAGTTTACATGTACATCACCGCGGATAATATCATGAACTATAATCTCTTCATTCGGTTCGATTTTTGCACGAACAACGTATTGTTTGCCTTCAGCAATTAGTTTTTCAACCTCTTCTTTTGGTAGGGTTAAAGAATTTCTCATTTGAAGGCGTGTTGATGCATCGTATTGGAAATTGGGAATAGCCTCTCTTTTAGCATTTAATTCTTCCGGTGTATCAAAAGCAATGTAAGCATGATTGGAGTCTAATAATTGCTGTACATATTTTTTATAGATTTCACGACGTTCACTTTGACGATAAGGACCATAATTACCACCAAAAGAAACACCTTCATCAAATTTGATACCCAACCATTTTAATGATTCCAATATATATTCTTCAGCACCGGGAACAAAGCGATTGGAATCCGTATCTTCTATACGAAACACAAGATCTCCATTGTTTTGCTTTGCAAACAAGTAGTTATATAGACAAGTTCTTACACCTCCAATGTGTAAAGCACCGGTTGGTGAAGGTGCAAATCTAACTCTTACTCTTCTTTCCATATTAATTAATGTTGATTTTCAAATTTAATTCTTTTAATTGGTCATCATCTAAAACGGAAGGGGCATCTATCATAACGTCTCTACCTGCATTATTTTTAGGGAATGCAATGCAATCTCTAATAGAATCCAATCCTGCAAATAATGATACAAAACGATCTAATCCATATGCCAAGCCACCATGAGGAGGTGCACCATATTTAAATGCATTCATTAAGAAACCGAATTGAGCTTCTGCTTTTTCGGGTGTGAATCCTAATAATTTAAACATTTTATGTTGTAATTCGCTATCGTGAATTCTTATAGAACCACCACCAACTTCAACGCCGTTGATAACCATATCATATGCATTTGCTCTAACTGCACCGGGGTCAGTATCAAGTAAATCAACATCTTCTAATTTAGGAGAAGTGAATGGATGATGCATTGCGTAGAAACGATGGTCTTCTTCACTCCACTCAAATAATGGAAAGTCTATTACCCACAAACAAGAATATTTATTCTTATCTCTTAACCCTAATTGATTTCCCATTTCAAGACGTAATTCACAAAGTTGCTTACGAGTTTTTTGAACATCATCTCCACTTAATATTAATATCAAGTCGCCAACTTCAGCATGCATTGCAGATTTCATTGCTTGAAGTACATCTTGAGAATAAAATTTATCTACACTGGATTTTACAGTACCATCGTTTTCTATTCTGGCATAAACCATTCCTTTTGCCCCAATTTGTGGTTTCTTTACAAAATCAGTTAGCGCATCCAATTGTTTTCTTGTATATGTAGCGGCACCTTTTGCACAAATACCACCAATATACTTGGCGTTGTCAAATACAGAAAAACCATGACCTTTTAATATTCCGTCTAACTCCACAAATTTCATATCAAAGCGAGTATCCGGTTTGTCAGAACCGTAATATTTCATAGCATCATGCCATGTCATTCTAGGAAAATCAGGTAAGTCTATGCCTTTGATAGTTTTGAATAAATATTTACTCATACCTTCAAAAAGATTGATGATATCTTCCTGCTCTACAAAAGACATTTCACAATCTATCTGAGTAAATTCCGGTTGACGATCGGCACGTAAATCTTCATCTCTAAAACATTTTACAATTTGGAAATAACGATCGAAACCACTAACCATCAGCAACTGTTTAAATGTCTGAGGTGATTGAGGTAAGGCATAAAATTGACCCGGATTCATTCTGCTAGGAACAACAAAATCCCTCGCACCTTCCGGAGTGGATTTGATTAATACAGGGGTTTCTACCTCTATAAAACCGTGCTCATCTAAGTATTTTCTTACCTCAAATGCCATTTTATGGCGTAATTCCAAATTGGCCCTTACGCAATTTCTTCTTAAATCCAAATAGCGATACTGCATTCTAATATCATCACCGCCATCTGTATTATCTTCGATTGTAAAAGGAGGCACCTGAGCTGTATTTAATATTTGCATCTCAGAAACTATAATCTCAATATCTCCTGTAGATACTTTACTGTTTTTTGAACTACGTTCAGAAACTACACCCTTTACTTGTAATACATATTCACGACCAAGTTTATTTGCTTGATCACATAATGAAGCATTAATTTCATTATTAAATACAAGTTGAGTGATACCATATCTATCTCGTAAATCCACAAAAGTCATTCCACCCATTTTTCTGGTACGTTGTACCCATCCGGATAGAGTAACATTTTCTCCAATGTTGGCAAGTCTTAATTCGCCACAAGTATGAGTTCTATACATATATATTATTTTATCTTATTAATTTATACGTGTTTAATTTAAAATCAAAATTGATACTAATTCATCTTGCAAAGTTACTTTAAAATTGTCAATTAGCATACATAATAAAGCTTTTTTTATAAAGTAGAATATCAAAAAAATATTTATAACTTTGTAAAGAAAAAAATAATAAGTTTATTATGAAACTAAAAATAGTAATTGACAAGTTAAATGGTTTTGCACCAAATGATTATCAAGAATCTTTTGATAACTCAGGTTTGCAAATAGGAGATGTAAATAGCGAAATAGTTAAAGTATTGGTTTGCCTTGATGTTACTGAAAAAGTAATTAACGAAGCAATATCTATAGGGGCAAATTTAATAGTATCGCATCATCCTTTAATTTTTCACGGAATAAAACATATTACAGAAAAAACATATATAGAAAGAGTTATTCGCACTGCTATAAAAAATGATATTGCCATCTATTCAATGCATACAAATCTGGATAAAATACAAAATGGAGTAAGTTGTAGGTTGGCAGAATGTATCGGGTTGAAAAATATTTCTATTTTATCTACTGATATTCACAATAATAACATTGGATTAGGAGCAATTGGTGAGTTGGATGAAGAGTATGATGAAATAGAAATTTTGAATAAAGTAAAACAATTATTACACATTAATGCAATAAAACATTCTCCATTGTTGAATAAAAAAGTAAAAAAAATAGCGTTATGTGGAGGTAGTGGAGCAGAATTTATTCAAGATGCAATAGATAAAGGAGCTGAAATATATTTCACTGCAGATATTAAATATCATGAATATTTTATGCCTGAAAATCAAATAGTTATTGCCGATATTGGTCACTATGAATCAGAAATAATCACAAAAGACATTATTTATGAACAACTTATAGAAATTTTTCCTAAATTTGCAGTTGCCAAATCCCAAACTGAGTGTAATCCGGTTTGTTTTGTGTAAATTATTAATTTTCAGATAAATATAAATAAAATAATATACTTGATTTATGGTAAATAATAGTCAGAAAAATAGTGAAACTAAAGAAATTCCGGTTGAAGAACGTTTAAGAGCGTTATATAATCTTCAAAAAGTAGTATCTGAAATAGACAAGATACGTACTTTAAGAGGGGAATTGCCTTTAGAAGTAAAAGACCTTGAAGATGAAATAGAAGGTTTAAAAACTCGTGTAAAAAAATACCAAGATGAAATTCTTTCATGTAATCAGGTAATATCTCAAAGTAAATTAGCTATAAATGATGCAAATGCTAAAATAGCAAAGAAAGAGGAAGAAAAAAATAATGTTCGTAATAACCGAGAGTTTGATGCAATTTGCAAAGAAATAGATTATCAAAACCTTGAAATTGAGTCTTGTACCAAAACGATAAATGATAAAGAGCATGAAATTGCAGCTAGAAAAAACGATTTGGTTAATATAGAAGAGTCTCTTAAAGACAAATTAACTGACTTAGATCAAAAGAAAAATGAATTGAATGAAATTATTGCTGAAACAAAGCAGCAAGAAGAGCAGTTAATTACAAAAGCTAAAGAGTTGGAATTGTTAATAGAGGAGAGATTATTAAATGCCTTCAAACGTATCAGAAAAAATGCCAGAAATGGTTTGGCTGTGGTTACTGTAGAGAGAGATGCTTGCGGAGGATGCTTTAATAAAATACCACCTCAAAGACAGTTGGATATAAAAACCAGAAAGAAAATTATTGTATGCGAATATTGTGGTAGAATTTTAGTAGATTCTGCTATAGACGAAGAAACGGAAAATTCTGCTGAATAATTTAATTTTTATTGAAATATAGAGAGAGTGAATGAGATTTTCTTATTCACTCTCTTTTTTTATGATTTTATACTGGATTTTATATTTATAAATCAATACCTATGCAGGCAAATTTATATTTATAAATAATGAAATAGGGTAGTATTGCGTATTAATAAATGAAATATACAATTATAAAAATGCAGAATTAACACATAACAAATAGAGTAGTAATATTATTGAAAATCAGATATATAAACGAGAAAATTAAAGTGTTTCTTTAAATATATTCTGCTTGTTGATTTATGAATATAAAATTCAGGCAGTTTAGATTGTAAAAATAATATAACTTATTTGTTTTCAGTTATTTAGTATGTAATATCTAAATGAATTGTTTATGATGAGGTTTAATTATTAAGTTCTTTATTTCATGTTGTTTATACGTATTTGTTTTTGAGTGCGGTTTATGATTGTAAAATTATATGATTTATAATTATAAAACACGTAAAATTTGCGTATTTAAAATATTTGTATTATCTTTGTAAAAGAAAATTTAATAACATAAAAGGGTGATTTAATATGAAAGATAGGATATTAAAACTGATTACAGAATATGCTCATGGTAGTAATTTAGAATTTTCAAAGCAGACCGGGATTAATAATGCTACATTATCTAATTTGAAAAGTGGAAAAACTAATCCTACTTTGGATATGGTTTATAAAATAAAAAATACGTTTCCTAAAATTAGTTTAGATTGGTTGATAAATGGAGATGGTGATATGTATGGAGGTATTGCCGATTGTAATGTTTCTATAGAAGATAGTAAAGTCGTACAAACTTCTATTCCTTTCGAAACCGAGTCTGAAAATATTCTGAGTAATCCAATTCCTAATTCCATGCATTCAGAGTTACGGGATGAAGAGACAGTAGCTTGTAATAAAAGTGAAAATAGACTTTCAAATTCAGGAAATCCGACAAAATTATTAGAAAAGAAAATTACGCAAATAATTGTCGTTTTTAATGATGGGACTGTTATGATTAAATAGAATTTATTTTTAATACATAGATAATCACCTGTTTATATATTTATAAAAATGATTGACATTTTATTTTGTCAATCATTTTTTTTAATTTACATTTACAAAAATAAAATTAATAATAAACATCTTATCCTTATTCAAAAAATTAGAAAAAATCTTTGTCAATTCAAATAATAATTGTACCTTTATAAAAATTTGTGATTATAGTTTTATTTATTCTATATCACAAAGTTAGCTCAGTTTTTTTTGAAAATTTATACTAATTATGATAGATAATCAAGAAAGAATTACCCAAATTGATGTAGAGAGTCAGATGAAACAAGCTTATATAGACTACTCTATGTCTGTCATTGTATCTCGAGCATTACCTGATGTTCGTGATGGATTTAAGCCTGTTCATCGTCGTGTATTATATGCGATGAATTCTATAAATTGCACTAATGATAAGCCTCATAAAAAATGTGCTACTATTGTCGGTGAGGTTATGGGTAAATACCATCCACATGGTGATTCATCAATATATGGTACTCTTGTTCGTTTAGGTCAGTCATGGTCTTTACGATATCCTCTTGTAGACCCTCAAGGTAATTTTGGTTCTGTAGATGGTGATAGTCCCGCTGCTATGCGTTATACCGAGGCTAGAATGTCAAAAATAGCAGATGAGATGCTAAAAGACATAGAAAAAAATACGGTTAACTTTGTGCCAAACTTTAGTGAAACTACCAGCGAACCTTTAGTATTACCAACAAGATTGCCTAATTTGCTTATTAATGGTTCTTCCGGTATTGCAGTCGGAATGGCTACTAATATGGCTCCTCATAATCTTTCGGAAACTATAGATGCTATTGTAGCTTATATAGATAATAATGATATTACGATTCCGGAATTAATGAAACATATTTTGGCTCCAGATTTCCCTACTGGTGGTTTTATTTATGGTTATTCCGGAGTAAAAGAGGCATATGAAACCGGTAGAGGTAAGGTAATTATTCGTTCTAAAGCAGAGATAGAGGCTGCTCAAACTTCTTCTGATTACGATAAAATAGTAATTACTGAGATACCGTATATGGTTAATAAAGCAGAATTAATAAAAAGTATTGCTGATTTGGCCATTGATAATAAAGTTCAAGGTATATATAATGTAAATGACGAAACCGACCGTCAAGGTATGCGTATTGTTGTTGACGTTAAAAAAGATGCAAATGCTTCGGTTGTTTTAAACCAACTTTTCAAATATACTGCTTTACAAACTTCTTTCAACATCAATAATATAGCACTTGTTGATGGTCGTCCTCGTACATTGAATTTAAAAGAGTTAATTCATTATTTTGTAGAGCATAGGCATGAAGTTGTTACCCGTCGTACAGAATTTGAATTGGATAAGGCAAAAGAGAGAATGGAAGTTCTTGAAGGATGTATAATAATTTTGGATAATTTGGATGAAGCAATTGCAATAATCCGTGCGTCTAAAACTCCATCCGAAGCCAAAGAGAATTTGATGGTAAGATTTGGAATTACCGATCGTCAAGCCACATATATTTCCGAATTACGTCTTCGTCAACTTACTTCTATGGAGCAGAATAAGTTGAGAGAAGAATATGAAGAACTTTTAAAGAAAATTGAAGATTTGAAAGATATTCTTGCTCGTTATGAAAGAAAGATGGAAATCATCAAAAATGAGCTGATTGAAATTCGCGAAAAATATGGGGATGAACGTAAAACTCAGATAATATATTCAAGCGAAGAATTTAATCCTGAAGATTTTTATGCCGATGATGAAATGGTAATAACAATATCTCACCTCGGATATATAAAACGTACTCCATTAGCGGAATATAAAGCCCAAAATAGAGGAGGAATTGGTGCTATTGGAGGAAAAACCAGAGATGAAGATTTTATAGAGTATATCTACCCGGCATCTATGCACGCCACAATGCTTTTCTTTACACAAAAAGGAAAATGTTATTGGTTAAAAGTTTATGAAATACCGGAAGGAAACAAACAAAGTAAAGGTCGTGCTATGCAAAACTTGCTCAATATTGGTAGTGATGATAAAATTAATGCCTTTATTAGAGTAAAGCAACTTCAAGATGAAGAGTTTAATACATCTCATAATTTAATTTTCTGTACAAAACAAGGTGTAGTTAAGAAAACCGCACTTGAAGCATATTCCCGCCCTAGACAAAATGGTGTAAATGCAATTACTATTAGAGAGGATGATCAAGTAATACAAGTACGATTGACCAACGGTGATGATGAAATAATCTTAGCTTCTAAAAACGGTAAAGCAATTCGCTTTAATGAGCAGACTGTTCGTGTAATGGGTAGAAATGCAACCGGTGTAAAAGGCATGACCCTGGAGGATGAATTGGATGAAGTAGTCGGTATGATTGCAGTACCTAAAGATAGTACTGATAGCGTACTGGTTATTAGTGAATTAGGTAATGGAAAACGCTCTTTACTCGAAGATTACCGTATTACAAATAGAGGTGGTAAGGGAGTAAAAACTATTAATATTACTGAAAAAACCGGTAAATTGGTTGCAATAAAGAGTGTTAACGACGATAATGATATTATGATAATAAAGAAATCAGGTGTCACAATTCGTATTCATGCAAAAGATATAAAAGTAATTGGTCGTGCTACACAAGGAGTTAACTTGATTACATTAAAAGATGGCGATCAAATAGCTTCTGTATGTAAAGTGATTGCGGAGGAAGAAGATGTGATAGATAATATCAATGAATCAAATGAAACCGGTATCGATACTGAAAAAACGGAATCATAATAAACAATTAAACTCAAGCACATTAATAAAGTCAAAAATAATAGAAATTGAAAAATTAAATATTATGTATATGAAAAGATCATTTTTAATTTTAGCGTCATTATTTTTTATAGTAGTCGCAGGATATTCACAAAAAAGTAATGTGAATGCAGCAAAAAGCAAAGCATCTTCATTAGAAAATCCTGATTTTAATACAGCAAAGCAATTGATAGAAGAAGCTTTGGTTAATGAAGAGACAAAGGGTAGTGCAAATACTTGGTTTGTAGCCGGTTATGTTTATGAAACTTCATCAGATGCCGAATTTACCAAAATAAAACAAGGTTTAGGTGGAGATATGGTTCTTGCAGGTGAAGATGCTTTAAAGGCATATGACTACTACTTAAAAGCTTATGAATTAGATCAACTGCCTAATGAAAAAGGAAAAGTAAAACCGAAATTTTCTAAAAAGATTCAATTATCCTTTTTAAAGTTCTATAGAGAAGATATTTTTTATTACTACGGAGCAGAGAAATATAATAAACATGAATGGTTAGATGCTATGAAAGCATTTGAAAAACATACGCAAATATTGGATATTCCATTTATGTCTACAGTTAAAGATCTTCCTTTGAAAGACACATTATATTATGAAAAGAAATTTTTGACTGCTCAGAGTGCATGGGGAGGAAATCAATTTGCTGATGCTGTTCGTGTTTTTACAGAATTGAAAGATAAAGGATATCAAGAAAATCGCGTATATCAATCAATATGTGAAATTTACAAAAACGATTTAAAAGATACTGTTAATTATTTTAATACATTGTTGGAAGGAAATAAAAAATTGCCTCATGAATTTTATTATATCGGTGGTATTATCAATCATTATATAAAAATTGGCCAACCGCAGAAAGCTATAGAGTATCTGGATTTAGCTATTAAAGATAATCCAACAGATGCACAATTATATAATGTATACGGTACCATATTGGAAGAAGAAAAAGATTTTGATGGGGCAATGAAATATATTGATAAAGCTTTGGAATTGGATTCTAATAAATCTGAATTTTGGAATAACAAAGGTAGATTAATTTATAACAAGGCATTTATGTTGGAGCAAGAGAGCTTTGACTTAACAGGAAAAGAGTTGGCTTTAAAAGAAAAAGAGTTTGTAGATCTTTATCAACAATCTATCCCTTATTTCCAAAAAGCAATTGAATTGAATCCTGATGATTATGAGTCTTTGAAGACTTTAAAAAGTCTTTATTACAGATTATATTCTCAGTTCCATTTAAATCAGTATCAAGAGTTGTATAATCAGCTTTCTAATTAATTATAAATATTTTTTTGATGATAATAAAAAACTGCACCCAAAAGGTGCAGTTTTTTTTCTTGAATAGTATTGATTGGTTGGTGTGTATGGTTAATCAAGTTTATATAAGTCTTATTTATCATAATGTAAATTATGATTATTTTGGGTGACATTTGAATGTATCAAGTTATTTATAGAGGTTTACGATAATTTATATGTATAAGAATAAAGAACAGCTAGAATAAATTGTTGGAAATTATTGAGTAAATTTACTATGATAATAAAAGAAAAATACTAACTTTGTATTTTGTAACAAGCGTAAATAATAATTCTAAAATACTAGAAATAACTGATTGAAAATGAATAAGAAAAAGATTTTATTAATCGTGTTGAGTATACTTTTAGTTGGTTTTTTAGTATTCTTTTATTTCCGTTTTTATTTTGTATTTGGAGAAGGTGTTAAAGCCGGTCAGATAAATTATGTGGAAAAGAAGGGATACATTTTTAAAACTTATGAAGGAAAAGTAATACAATCCGGATTTAAAAGTTCAAAGTCAGGTAACTCTACTATCCAAAATTATGAATTTCGTTTTTCAATAGAAAATTCAGATCTGGCAGATTCATTAATGAGATGCTCCGGCAAAGAGGTTGAGTTACATTATAAAGAGTATTTCGCTCCCCTACCTTGGCGAGGATATAGTGAGTTTATAGTAGATAGTATAGTTGCTGTACATTAAATTTTTTATATAACAATGGAATTAGTAAGTAAATACGAACCACAAGAAATTGAAAATAAATGGTATCAATATTGGCTTGATCATAAATATTTTTCCAGTAAACCTAATGGTAAAAAACCTTATACAGTTGTAATACCCCCTCCTAATGTAACCGGTGTGTTACATATGGGTCATATGTTGAATAATACTATTCAAGATATTTTGGTGCGTCGTGCAAGAATGAATGGATTTAATGTATGTTGGGTGCCTGGTACAGACCATGCTTCTATTGCTACCGAAGCTAAAGTAGTTAATAAATTGTCTTCTTTGGGTATTAGTAAAAAAGATATAACCAGAGAGAAATTTTTAGAACATGCATGGGAATGGACTAATGAACATGGTGGTATTATTCTAAAACAATTGCGCAAGCTTGGTGCATCGTGTGATTGGGATAGAACTACTTTTACTATGGATGATGTTCGTTCTGAATCTGTAATAAAAGTTTTCTGTGATTTGTATGAAAAGGGATTGATATATAGAGGTGTTCGTATGGTTAATTGGGACCCGAAAGCTCTAACTGCTCTATCGGATGAAGAGGTAATTTTTAAAGAACAACATGGAAAATTATTCTATTTAAAGTATAAAGTAGTTGGAGAAGATACATTTGCTATAGTGGCAACTACACGTCCTGAAACTATTATGGGAGATACAGCAATGTGTATCAATCCGAATGATCCTAAGAATGCACATTTAAAAGGCAAAAGAGTAATTGTTCCATTGGTAGGCAGAGAGATACCGGTTATTGAAGATGAATATGTTGATATTGAATTTGGTACCGGTTGTTTAAAGGTTACTCCTGCACATGATGTTAATGACTATATGTTAGGAGAAAAATACAATCTTCCTTCAATAGATGTATTTAATGATAATGGAACAATAAGTGAGGCTGCCGGTATGTATATCGGTATGGATCGTTTTGAGGTTAGAGAGCAAATTGTAAAAGATTTGGATAGTGCCGGTTTATTGTATAAAGTGGAAGATTATACAAATAAAGTTGGTTTTTCAGAGCGCACAAATGTTGTAATAGAGCCGAAACTCTCTATGCAATGGTTCTTGAAAATGAAGCATTTTGCAGATTTGGCTTTACCTCCTGTGATGAATGATGAAATTAAATTTTACCCTTCAAAATATAAAAATATATATTCTCATTGGTTAGAAAATATTAAAGATTGGTGTATTAGTCGTCAATTATGGTGGGGACATCGTATTCCTGCATATTATTTGCCGGAAGGTGGTTTTGTAGTTGCTGAAAACATCGACCAAGCATTGGAAAAAGCAAGAATTAAAACAGGAAATAATAACTTACAGTCATCAGATTTGCGTCAAGATGAAGATTGTCTTGATACATGGTTTTCTTCATGGTTATGGCCAATTTCTATTTTTGATGGAATAAGAAATCCCGGCAATGAAGAGATTAATTATTACTACCCTACTTCAGATTTGGTCACTGCTCCTGATATTATCTTCTTCTGGGTTGCACGTATGATTATGGCAGGTTATGAATATTGCGATAAGATGCCATTTAAAAATGTATATTTTACAGGAATTGTTAGAGATAAACTGGGTCGAAAAATGTCAAAATCTTTAGGTAACTCTCCTGATCCATTGGTTCTTATAGAGAAATATGGTGCAGATGGTGTACGTATGGGTATGATGCTTTCCGCTCCAGCCGGTAATGACATATTATTTGATGAGGCCTTATGTGAGCAAGGTAGAAATTTTAACAATAAAATTTGGAATGCATTACGTCTTATAAAAGGTTGGCAAGTTGTTGATTGCGAGCAATCTGAATGTAATAAATTATCAATACAATGGTTTGAAGAAAAATTAAAACAAACAATTGTTGAGATAAATGATGATTTCAGTAAATATAGAATTTCTGATGCATTAATGCTTGTGTATAAGTTGTTTTGGGATGAATTTTCCGCATGGTATTTGGAAATGATTAAGCCTGCTTATCAACAACCTATCGATAAAGTTACTTATGAAAAAACTATTGAGTTTTTTGAGATATTAATGCAACTCCTCCACCCTTTCATGCCTTTTATTACAGAGGAGATTTGGCATATTCTTAAAGATAGAACGGAAGATGATTGTATAATGATATCTCAATTACCTAATGTAGATGGTTTTAATGGTTTTATAATATCTGATATCAATATTGTTAAGGAAATAATTGTAGGTATTCGCACTATCAGAAAAGAGAAAAATATTCCATTTAAGGATGCAATTACTTTAGCTGTTAAAGGTAATCATAATGATTTGTATAATTCTATGATTATTAAAATGGGTAATATTAGTAATATAGAAAAGGGTGAAGTTTCCGGAATTTCAATGTCATATATGGTAGGTACTTCTGAATATTCGGTAGTTTTAAATGAGAATATTGATGTAGAAGCTGAGGTTAAGAAAATTGAGTCGGAAATTGAATATTTAAAAGGATTCTTGGCTAGTGTGATGAAGAAGTTGAACAATGAAAAATTTGTTGCAAATGCAAAACCGGAGATTGTAGAAATGGAAAGAAAGAAACAAGCGGATGCAGAAAGCAAGATAAAATCATTGACAGAGAATCTAAATAAATTAAAGTAAAAATTTATTTTTTTAATATAAAGGAGGTTGAATATTAATTTCAATCTCCTTTTTTATTGTGGTATATTTATGCAATTAATAAGATATGAGCACAAAAAAATAAAGCTGCACTATAAGTACAGCTTTATTTTTTATTTGTGGAATAGGTAATTACCAAAGTTTTTCGATAATTTCACCACCTTTAATCATAGCAGCTTCGTTAGCAGGCAATAATTTGTGGTGACGTTCAGGTAATGATTTCTTTAATCCAAGCATTACGTTATCCATGTCAACAACAGGATCTATTTTAAGAAGACCACCTAAAACAAACATATTGAATGTTTTGTTTTGATTAAGGGCAGCGGCAGTATCTGTTGCAGCAATGCGATAAACACTAATATCTTTACGTTCCGGAATACGAGTCATACCATTAGGGTCGAAAATAAGTATACCACCCGGTTTTACTTTTGGCTCGAATTTATCCATAGAAGGTTGATTAAGAACAACCACGATATCATATTTTTGGAGTAAAGGAGAACTGATTGGGTCATCAGACAATATAACTGTTACGTTAGCAGTACCTCCACGTTGTTCTGGACCATAAGCAGGCATCCAAGTAACTTCTTTGCCTTGCATCAAACCTGCATAAGCAAGAATTTTACCCATAGATAATACGCCTTGACCACCAAAACCAGCTATTATAATTTCTTTTTTCATATTTCTTATAATAACCTCAAATAGGAAAACCTAAATGAGAAATTTTACGGTTAAAACTATATTAAAATAATAGTAAGAGAAATTATTTCTCTTCATAATGAGCTTTTTCAGTGTCTTTAATGTCACCGAGAGGATATTTAGCAAACATATGCTCTTCCATCCAAGCATTAGCTTGAACTGGAGACATTTTCCAACCTGAGTTACAGTGAGATACAAATTCTACGACAGAAGTACCTTTACCATCGATAGAGTTTTGGAATGCTTTACGAATAGCTTTTTTGGCACGAATGATATTCGCGGTTTTGTGAACTGATTGACGAGTGATATAGCAAGTACCATCAATTTCTTTCAAGAGAAGAGAAATTTTGAGAGGGAAACCATATATATCAGTATTACGGCCATAAGGGCAAGTAGCAGTTTTCATACCCTCAAGAGTAGTAGGAGCCATTTGACCACCGGTCATACCATAAATACCGTTATTTACGAAGAAAATTACGATATTTTCACCTCTATTACAAGCGTGGATAGTTTCTGCAGTACCGATAGCAGCTAAGTCACCATCACCTTGATAAGTAAATACAACTTTATCAGGCATAAGACGTTTGATAGCTGTAGCTAAAGCAGGAGCACGGCCGTGAGCGGCTTCTTGCATATCAATATCAAGATAGTTATAAGCGAAAACTGAGCAACCTACAGGAGCGATACCAATAGTTTTATCTTGAATGCCCATTTCTTCAATAACTTCGGCAATTAATTTATGGATAACACCATGAGAGCAACCCGGACAATAGTGCATTATATTGTCAGTTAAAACTTTAGATTTGCCATATACTAAGTTTTCAGGTTTAATGATATCTTCTTTAGTCATAGCTATGAAACTTATTTAATAATTTGAGATTTTAAAGCTTCAAGGGCTTCTTCGGCAGAAGGAACACTACCACCTTGACGGCCATAGAAACCAACAGGGCGTTTACCATTAACAGCAAGGCGAACATCTTCTACCATTTGACCTGCACTCATTTCTACAGACATGAAACCTTTGACTCTTTCTGCTAATTCTTGAATTTTCTTTTTAGGGAATGGGAATAAAGTAATAGGACGGAGAACGCCGACTTTAATTCCTTCAGCACGAGCAATTTCTACAGCGTGTTTACAAACACGAGCAGAAGAACCGAATGCAACGAATACATATTCTGCATCGTCAAGCATGTACTCTTCGTATCTAACCTCGTTTTCTTCAATAAGTTTATATTTAGCTTGAAGACGATTGTTTGTTGCTTCCATTACTTCAGGCTCAAGAGCAAGAGAAGTAATAATGTTTCTTGGACGGTTAACTTTACCGGTAGTAGCCCATGGGCATTGAGCGATAAGCTCTTCCATAGAACGACGTGGTTTGAATGGAGGGAGAACAACTTTTTCCATCATTTGGCCGATAACACCATCAGAAAGCATAAGAACAGGGTTTCTGTATTTGAATGCCAAATCAAAACCAAGACTTACGAAGTCTGCCATTTCTTGAACACTTGATGGAGCAAGAACAATCATATGATAGTCACCATGACCACCACCTTTACAAGATTGGAAATAATCGGCTTGTGAAGGTTGGATAGTACCAAGACCCGGACCTCCACGCATTACGTTAAGAATTAAACAAGGAAGCTCTGCAGCTGCGATATAAGAAATACCTTCTTGTTTAAGTGAAACACCCGGAGATGAAGATGATGTCATAACCATTTTACCGCAAGCAGCACCACCGTAAAGCATATTGATTGCTGATACTTCACTTTCTGCTTGAAGAACAACCATACCAGTTGTTTCCCAAGGTTTTAGTACTTGGAGGGTTTCCATAACCTCAGATTGAGGGGTAATAGGATAACCGAAATAGCCATCGCAACCGCTACGTACAGCAGCATGAGCGAAAGCCTCATTACCTTTCATTAATTTAACTTCTTCCATGACCTTTGAACAACTTTTAGAGTGTTACTTTATAAACAGTTAAACAAGCATCCGGACATACATAACCACAAGAACAGCAACCTACACAAGCGTCTTCATTGACCATTTCTGCATAGTTGTATCCTTTGGCATTTACTTGAGATGCTAATCCCAAAACTTTAGATGGGCATGCTGCTACGCATAATCCACATCCTTTGCAGCGTTCGCGATCAACGACTACTGCACCTTTGAATTTTGCCATAGTATTAAAAATTTGTTAAAGTATTTGTTTTATATTTTGTGCTTTATACTGTTGCATAATTCACACCGCAAATATAAGATTTTTTTTTGAGATATTAAATAGATTCCACTATTTTTTTTATTATATCATTTTGATATATATTTCTCTTTATAATGGCTATTTATCTATTATTATTTCTAATTCAATTCCATTTTTGATACTATTTTCAACCTTATAATTTTGATGTTATAATATTATATGAAAAAAAGGTCTTTCACTTTTATAAAAAAAAGGAAAGACCTAAAATTAATTATTGTATTTTTTGAATATTACCAGATAGAAACTCGTTTTTCAGGAGCTAAATATAATGCATTATCAGGGGTAATATTGAATGCTTCATACCATGCGCTGATATGAGGAAGAGCTCCGTTTACGCGCCATTTTCCGAGAGAATGAGGGTCTACTTTTGTACGACGAACAACCTCTTCATCACGAATATTTCCGGCCCAAACGTTAGCATAAGAGATGAAGAAACGTTGTTCTGGTGTAAATCCATCTTTTACTTCCAATGGATTCTCTTTAGTTGCATTTTTAAATGCATGGAAGGATACTTGTAATCCACCATGGTCTGCAATGTTTTCACCAAGAGTAAATGCACCGTTTGCAAAAAGTCCGGGAGCTACTTCTATTCCGTTAAAGTATTCTTCCATTACTTTAGTGCGTTGTTTAAAATTCTCTTTATCAGCGTCTGTCCACCAATTTATTAAATTACCGTCTTTATCGAATTGAGAACCTTGGTCATCAAATCCGTGAGTTACTTCGTGTGCAATAACAACACCGATAGCGCCGTAATTAAATGCATCATCAGCTTCCATATCAAAGAATGGATATTGAAGGATACCGGCAGGGAAGCATATTTCATTTGTAGTTGGATTATAGTATGCATTCACTGTTTGTGGTGTCATATACCATTCATCTTTATCAACCGGGCGATTTAATTTGTCCATCATGAAATTAACTTCAAATTTAGATGCTTTTTTCACAATTGACCAATAAGAATCTTCTTTGCGAATTTCGAGCGGAGAATAATCAATCCATTTATTTGGATAACCTACTTTAACATAGAATGTTCCAATTTTTTCTTGAGCTTTTGCTTTTGTTTCTTCGCTCATCCAATCGAGATTGTTGATGCGTTCGCTATATGCTTTAAGAAGGTTTGCAACAAGTTTTTCCATGCGAATTTTAGCATCTTCATGGAAATATTTATCACAATAAATTTTACCTACAGCCATTCCTAAAGAACCATTTACTACGTTTACGGCTCTTTTCCAGCGTGGAGATTGTTCTTCACTACCGGACATTATTTTACCGAAGAAAGCAAAATTTTGAGCGGAAAAATCATCACTTAAATAAGATGATGCACTATTAATTAAGTGCCATTTGATATAAGTTTTAATTTGATCGATAGGTGTATCGTTGATAATTGCAATAGCCTCTTTAACGGCATTTGGTTGAGAAATACTAATCTCTTTCACTTTTACATTCATAGAAGAGAATAATGTATTCCAATCAAAGTCAGGATACTCTTTAAGGAGTTCTTCGTAAGTATATTTGTTATAGTTACCTTCAGGGTCGCGTAATTCCACTTGAGTGAAATGGGATTTAGCAAGGCGTGTTTCGATATTCATTACAACTTCAGCATTTTTTGCTGCTTCTTCTGTATCGATACCTACCATTTCAAACATTTTTTGAATATGTTTTACGTATTCATTACGGATATTAGTGATAGTTTCTGTAGTATCCAAATAGTAGTCTCTTTGACCCATACCTATACCGCTTTGGTAGGTTTGTAAAAGATTTTTCTTTGCATTTTTGATGTCAGCATCAACATACATTCCAAAGAATATATCTACATTGCTCATTTCACCCATAAAAGCAGCAATATTAGATGCATTATTGATATTGTCGACTTTCTTTAAATCTTCAACAATAGGGCTGAAACCTTCATTATTAAGACGGACGCTATCCATCGCTACCATATAGAAATCAGCAATTTTTTGAGCATCGGAACCATAACCGAGTTCTTTTCTTTTGCTAACTACTTCATCAAAAATAGCTTGTAATCTTTTTTGATTATCTTCAGCTAATTTATCGAAAGAACCATAACGTGAATATTCTGCAGGAATAGGATTTAATTTCATCCAACCGCCGCAAGCATATTGATAGAAATCATTGCCCGGAATTGCAGTTGTATCCATATTTTCCATTCTAATACCTGCCGATAATTTTTGCTCTTCATTATTTGAATTAGAGCCACATGCTGTGAGAATTAATGCCGACAGCATAATAAAGAAATTTAATTTTTTCATATTAATAAACTATTAAAAATCACTCATCATAGATTTAATAATGTCGTTTACCATGTCTGCGAATTCTTTTGGAGTTTGCTCTCCTACTACCCCTTCGCCTTGTTTGCGTACGGAAACTATATTATTATTCATTTCATTTTCGCCGACGATAAGAAGATAAGGAATACGTTTTAATTCGTTATCACGGATTTTTCTACCGATTTTTTCATTTCTATCGTCAACGATAGCACGGATATCATATTGAGATAATTCGTTAGCTACTTTTTGTGCATAGTCGTTAAATTTCTCGGAAATAGGTAAAATAACGGCTTGATCTGGTGTTAACCAAAGAGGGAATTTACCACCGGTATGCTCAATAAGTACGGCGACAAATCTTTCCATAGATCCGAAAGGAGCACGATGAATCATTACAGGACGGTGTTTTAGATTGTCAGCACCGGTATATTCCAAATTAAATCTTTCAGGAAGGTTATAATCAACTTGGATAGTACCTAATTGCCAACGACGACCGATTGCATCTTTAACCATAAAGTCGAGTTTAGGACCATAGAAAGCAGCTTCTCCCAATTCAACTTTTGCTTTAAGGCCTTTATATTCACAAGCTTCGATAATAGCAGATTCTGCTTTTTCCCATACTTCGTCAGAACCGATATATTTTTCTTTATTGTTAGGGTCACGTAATGAAATCTGAGCTTCAAAATTATCAAAATTCAAAGCCTTAAAGATAATGAAAATAATATCCATTACTTTCATAAACTCCTCTTTAAGTTGGTCCGGACGACAGAAAATATGAGCATCATCTTGTGTAAAAGAGCGAACACGCGTTAATCCATGAAGTTCACCGCTTTGCTCATATCTATATACAGTACCGAATTCGGCATATCTCAAAGGGAGGTCTTTATAAGAGTGAGGAGAAACTTTATATATTTCACAGTGATGAGGACAGTTCATCGGTTTTAATAAATACTCTTCACCCTCTTCAGGAGTATGTATAGGTTGGAACGAATCTTTTCCATATTTTGCATAGTGACCGGAAGTAACCCACAACTCTTTTTGACCGATATGAGGGGTCATAACTTGTTGGTAACCAAATCTTTTTTGAATTCTTTTTAAGAATTCTTCCAAGCGTAAACGTAGTGCAGTACCTTTTGGTAACCAAAGAGGTAAACCTTTACCTACTGCGTCGGAGAATGCGAATAACTCAAGTTCTTTACCGATTTTTCTATGGTCGCGTTTCTTTGCCTCTTCCATTAATACTAAATATTCATCGAGCATTTTCTTTTTTGGGAAAGAGATACCATAAATACGCGTCATTTGAGGGCGTTTTTCATCACCTCTCCAGTATGCACCGGCAACGCTGATAAGTTTTATAGCTTTGATATCTGCCGTATTGATAAGGTGAGGACCACGACATAAGTCTGTAAAATTACCTTGAGTATATGTGGTGATAGTTCCATCCTCAAGGTCGTTAATTAATTCACATTTAAACGTTTCGCCTTTGTCTGCGAACATTTTAAGAGCATCGGCTTTAGAAATTTCTTGTCTTACAACATTCTCTTTGCGCGTAACTAATTCCGCCATTTTTTTCTCAATAGTCGGAAGATCCGATTCTTTAATGACTACACCTTGAGCCGGCATTACATCATAGTAGAAACCGGATTCGATAGCAGGACCGATACCGAATTGAATACCCGGATAGAGTTCTTGTAAAGCCTCTGCCAATAAGTGCGCTGAGGTGTGCCAAAAAGCGTGTTTTGCTTGTTCGTCGTCCCATTTATGAAGCTTTATTTTACAATCAGCGGTAATAGGACGGTTAATTTCAATGATTTCGTCATTGATACTAGCGGCAAGTATATCATTTGCCAATCTTGGTGAAATAGATTCTGCTATTTGGTAAGCAGTAGAACCTTTTGAATACTCTCTTACAGAGCCGTCAGGAAATGTTACTTTTATCATATATTTATTATTTGTGTTAAAGGATAATTCCAACCATTTCATACAAGCGAAATGATTTACAAAAAACTATCCCACAATAGATTTTTTTTTTCGGCGTGCAAAGTTACGATTTATTTCGGTAATAAGGTGCTAAATAATATTAATAAAACATTAATTTATTTAGATACTACACCGGCAATATGAGGGTATGGATTATAATTTATTAATTGAAAATCTTCGTATTTAAAATCAAAAATAGATTTTACTTTATCGTTAATAATCATTTGTGGTAAATCGCGAGGAGTGCGTTGAAGTTGGAGTTTAACTTGTTCTATATGATTATTATAGATATGTGCATCACCCAAAGTATGGATAAATTTACCCGGTTTAAGGTTTGTTACCTGTGCCACCATCATCAACAATAGAGCATAGGAAGCGATATTGAACGGAACACCTAAAAATGAATCCGCACTACGCTGATAAAGTTGTAGTGACAATTCACCATTAGCCACATAGAATTGAAAAAAAGCATGGCACGGAGGTAAATTCATATTATTTAAATCAGCTACATTCCAAGAACTTACAATTAACCTTCTGGAATCCGGATTTTTTTTAATCTGTTCTATGACATCAGAAATTTGGTCGATACTGCCCCCATTATAATCAGGCCAAGAACGCCATTGATAGCCGTAAATGTGTCCTAAATCTCCATTTTCATCAGCCCATTCATTCCAAATTCTAACGCCATTATCTTGAAGATATTTGACGTTAGTATCACCATTTAAGAACCATAGTAATTCGTAAATAATCGATTTTAGGTGAAGCTTTTTGGTTGTTAATAAAGGAAATCCATTATTTAGGTCAAAAACCATTTGATGGCCGAAAATACTGATTGTTCCGGTACCTGTTCTATCTTCTTTATGTACCCCTTCATTTAGAATTCTATATAATAAATCGTGATATTGCTTCATAATCAATATAGTTTATATGTAGTTTTAATAACTTTAAATTCAGTACGTCTATTTATTTGGTTACAAATTTCTTGTTGCTCATCGGTTAGATTAACAATAAATTCCGGAGAGAGTACATCACCTTCTTTTAGGAATTTGTATTTTTTTGCTAATTCAGCAGAAACAACAACAGGTTGTGATTTTCCGTATCCTTTTGGTTGAAGTCTCTCTTTATCAATACCTGCTTTTATTAAATAATTGACAACCGATTGAGCTCTTTTTTGCGACAATTCCAAATTAGTTCTTTCATTACCTACCATATCTGTATGTGCAGATAACTCAATGACTATATTTGGGTTATCATTAAGAATCTTAACTAAAGCATTAAGTCCCGCTTCTGAATTTTCCGTAAGAGTCCATTTTCCAAATTCATAGAAAATATTATCCATCTTCACCGGTTTGGATATGGAAGAAAGCATAAAATCGTTCTTAAAAATCTTACTGTCGTTAAGGTCGAAAGTATTCAGAATATGTGATGCGTTAAGATATCCTTTATGAGACGCCATCATTACGTATTTCGTATTGAGATTTAAGTTTATCCTATATGAACCATCTTTTTTAGTGCGTACTTTAACAATATCACCATTATCACCGACAAGGCGAATTATTGTTTCTCCAAGTAAGTTACCATCTTGATCAACAGCGTGACCTTCAATGGCATATACAAACGGAGGATATTCAAATTTGTATAGTTTATCAATAAATTTTTTCTGATTTCTATTAGAAGAGAAATAACCGAAATCATTGTTACGACTAAAAGTAATACCAAAGTCATCATTAGGAGAATTAATAGGTGCCATCATATTAGTAACGGTCCAATTTCCGGTAGAATCTTTTTCTGCCATATAAATATCAAGACCGCCGAGCCCGGTATGTCCATTTGAAGAGAAGAATAATACCCCATCATGCCTGATGTATGGAAACATCTCATTACCGGATGTATTTATTTGAGAACCAAGATTTTGAGGAATACCCCATTTACCTTCTGCAAAAGTAGAAACATAAATATCTTTTTGTCCGTATCCGTCTTGTGCATCACTTACAAAATATAGTTGAGTGCCATCAAATGAGATAGAAGGATGTGCGCAAGAAATAGAGCTATCAGGGAAAAGAGTAATTAATACCGGTTCGCTCCATTCACCGCCTGATCGTTCGGATTTCCAGATTTGAGCTGCCTCAAAATCATCTTCACAGCGAGTAAAATACATAGTTTTACCATCGGAAGTAAGAGAAATTGCACCCTCATCTGCGGTAGTATTAACACTTCCTTCTATAGGCGATACGTCATCCCATTTGCCTGATTTATTTTGTTTTGAAAAGTATATGTTATTATTTTGAACTCCGGTAATTGGATTTATTGAACGGATATTTTTTGTAGGTCTATTAGAAGAAAACATGATTGAATTCGACTCCTCGCCTATTAAAATCGGACAGAAATTCGAACCTTTTTTACTATTAAATTCTTTTGCTTCCGATACTTTATACCTATTAGGGTTTCGCAATTGTATTTGGGCTTTTTTTGCCGAATATAGTCCGCATTGGGCTTCATAATCATTTGGATATGACTTTAAATACGTCTCGAAATGTTTTTGCGATTCTTTATATTTCTGAGTAACTAATAGGCTCTTCGCAATATTGAGGTACATTATTGAATCAGGATACTTATATCTGATAGCGGAATTATACGCTCTAATAGCTCTTGGATGATTATTTAAATTACGATAGCACTCCCCCATTTTAAAATTAACGGAGGCTTTTAATTTTTTCTGCTTTTTAGAAGATAATTTATTTTGCAGCTTTTTATATTTTTCACTTGCAGCATAATATTCCCCATTTTCATATAATTTATCTGCTTTTTTTAAACGCGCAGCAGTACTGCATCCTACTAATGCCAGTAAGATTAAACATAAAAAAAGAATATATGAAGAATATTTTTTCATAAGAGTGATTGTTATTTTTCTGATATAATTGCGATGTAACCTTCTGTTGTTGTTATAGCCCATTTATTATCAGAAACGGGAATAATAGTATTTATTATTGAATTACTGAATTTATGTTTCCAAATTATATTACCGGATTTAGGATTAAGAGCGACAATTAATCCGTTTTTTGTAGTTAATAGTAAATGATTTCCATCATCTATCAACATCGAAGAATTATGGTCATACCCATATTCTGCATTAATTTTCCATACGACATCAGGATGCGAAGAGGTTGTAGAAATAGCAACAACACTGTCATTCATGCATTTTGCATATACAAGTTGCTTATCTTTAGAAATTCCTATCGACTCCCTAACTTTATGATTTTTAGTTCTCCAAACGGTTTTACCTGAGTTTATGTCAATAGCGGTAAAGAATCTATCTGGAGCAACTATAAATACTTTTTCATTTGCAACAACGGGCCATACGGCAGCAGGTGAATAATGAGGTCTTTCATTTCCGTTATTCCATTTCCACAATAAATTACCGTTTGTTTTATCAAGGCAATATAAATAGCTATCCCAAGCTCCGAAAATAATTTTATTGTCTACAATAACGGGGCGTGATTCTTGATAATTATTTAATCCGTTGAATGACCAGATTAAATCTCCGGTTTCAATATTAATGGCTCTAAAGTATCTATCACTACTTCCGATATATACGATATTATTATCTACAATAGGTGAACCTAACACGGCATTATTAGTTTTAAATTTCCATATTAGTTTGCCGGTATTTTTATTAAGGCAGTAAATATAAAAGTCGCAAGAGCCGAAAACTATATAATCGTTATAAATAATAGGCGTTGAAGCAATTCGGTTTAAAGTGTTATACGACCATATTTTTTTACCTTTATTTAGTGATAAACAATGCATTACCCCAAAATCGTCACCAAAATAAATATTATTTTCATCTACTGCGGGAGATCCGTAAATACCTACTTTATTATTAACGACCCACTCTTCCTTAATATTTTTATATACATTGTTTATGGAGAAATCCGGGCGTTGATTGGATTTTGTATTACCCTCTAAATATATTTTTTGTTCTATTGCTAATTTAGCCCATTCACGTTGTGGCAAACCGATAATTTTTTCATTAACAGAAATAGAATCTTTAAAAACATCATATATAGTATACCCACCGATAGAATCATTAGCTCTTAGTGTAGAACGACAAAGTATTCCCGGTATTTCGTCGTAATTATTTAAAAGATTTCTGTGATAATGACCACCTAAGAAGGCTTGAATATTATATTTTCGCACTGCATCGGTTAAGTTATACCAATTATCAACGTCACCACCTTTTAATGGGTAATGAGTAACTAAGAAAACAGGAGTTTTTTTGCCTATGTTTTTTAATTGACGTTCAACCCATTGAATATCTTGTGGAGCAATGTGACCATCACCCATTTTAATAATAGGACCGGAATTAAAACCGAGGAAAACAAAACCATTAAATTGCAGTCTGAATTTATCATCACCAAATATGCGAATAAAATCGGTAGCTCCGGATTCGCTCCATTTTGTATCATGATTACCGGGGATGATAAAGTATGGGCAGTTTAGTTTATCCAACTCTTTTTTTGCAAGATTAAGTGATTTATAATCACCTGTTTCGGCAATATCACCGCTGACAATAACAAATGCGATATACCCTTGTTTGTTTATATCATTAACGGCATTCGCTAAATCTTCGGTATTCTGAGAATTTGTAATTGATATATGAATATCTGTAAGTTGTGCAAAAGAAAAAGTTACGTTAGAAGATATCGGAGATTTATAATAATCAGCAATAGAGTTATCTTGCTGTTGACAATAAACTGAAATTGAAGACAACAGCAAGAATATTAATATAAATATTTTATTTATTTTGTTGATATACCGCATATTACGACTAATTTAGTAATTTATTTTATCCATGCAAATTTACTTAGAATTATTGATATTAACAACACCTGTAAAATAAAAAAAGGTTACATATTTCTACGTAACCTTTTTTGTTATTATCAAATGATAATATTATGCTTTATAAAGATTTACATCATCAGCATTAAAATTGTTTATAAAATGCAGATGTTTAGCAAATTCTGTTTGAGCGTAATTGAAATATACTCTTGCCGAGTTATCGAATTGATTATCTCTAGTAGCATCAATAATAAGCAAGTAAGTCATAATAATATGTCCTGCCATTTCCACTAAGCGACGTGCAATAAAGTCGGTATACTCTTGATTTTTAAGTTCCACTACTCTATTAACCACCTCTTCATATTGATTAGTCATATTAATAAGAGCATTTTTGATATTATCAAAACGAGAATCGATATTACCGGCTTCATATTTACGTATTTGTTTTAAATAGCTATGAGTGGTGACGTGACGAATAGCAGCTACTGTTTGAAGTTGTGAAGTACCTTCGTAAATAGTGAGGATGCGTGCATCTCTATAAAGGCGTTCACAAGGATAATCTTTCATAAATCCGGAGCCACCATGTACCTGTATACAATCGTATGCATTTTGATTTGCAAATTCAGAAGCAAACATTTTAAGCATAGGAGTGAAAGCATCGGCAAGTTTTTGGAAATCTTTATATTCAGCTTTTTCCTCCGGAGTTAATTTTCTTGTAGCTTCGATAGCCTCATAAGCTTTATAAACATCCACGAAACGAGTACATTCGTAAAGGATAGCACGAGAAGCGTCCAATTTAGCTTTAATAAGAGAAATCATCTCAAATACGGCAGGGAATTCGATGATAGCTTTACCAAATTGGCGACGATCTTTAGCATAAGCCAAGGCCTCTTCATAAGCAGAGGCAGAGAGACCAACAGATTGAGCACCAACGCCAAGGCGAGCACCATTCATCAGCGACATCACATATTTGATAAGACCCATACGGCGAGTACCAATAAGTTTTGCCGGTGCATTAGTAAATACAAGTTCACAAGTAGGAGAACCTTTAATACCTAATTTATTTTCGATACGGCGAACTTTAATTTTGTCATTATGTTTATTATCGCAAACGAAATATGAAAGTCCGCGACCGTCGGTAGTACCCTCTTCAGTACGTGCAAGTACTAATTTAATATGTGCATCACCATTAGTAATAAAGCGTTTCACACCATTAAGATACCAAGTTTGGTCTTCTTCGTTGAAAGTAGCTTTTAATTGCACAGCTTGTAAATCGGAACCGGCATCAGGCTCGGTAAGGTCCATAGAGCAAGTTTCACCGGCGCAAACTCGAGGTAAAAATTCAGCTTTAATATCATCAGAAGCGAATTCAGCAATAGTTTCCGCACAATCTTGCAATCCCCAGATGTTAGCAAAACCGGCATCGGCTCGGCTTACCAATTCTGCAGCCATAACATAAGGCACCATAGAGAAGTTCAAACCGCCATATTGGCGAGGAAGAGACATACCATAAAGGCCGGCTTTAGCTAAAGTTTCATGATTAATTTGAGTACCCGGAGCATATTTTACGCGATTGTTAATAACTTGAGGTCCGTCATGATCAACACCTTCTGCATTAGGAGCAATAATTTCACCGCATATTTCGCCGATAATTTCAAGAATTTTATCATAAGAGTCGATAGCATCTTCAAAATTTTCCGGTGCATAATCATATTTATCTTTATCCTCGTAATTTCTCTCTTTAAGAGTAACGATTTTCTCCATTAAAGGATGAGAGAGTTGAAATTTTAATGCAGGATTTTCTTTATAAAAGTTCATAATAAAATAAGATTAATACGGTTTTTATTTGGTGTTAGCTTTATAATATTTAATGAGTTTAGGAACGACATCCTCCACATTACCGGTTATCACATAATCGGCAATAGTATTGATAGGAGCATTAGGGTCGTTATTGATAGCGATGATAATAGAGCTATCTTGCATACCGGCAATATGTTGAATTTGACCGGAAATACCACAAGCGATATAGAGTTTAGGACGAACGGTAACACCAGTTTGACCAATTTGGCGTTCATGTTCGCAGAAACCTGCATCAACAGCGGCACGAGAAGCACCTACTTCGCCACCAAGCACAGAAGCTAATTCATAAAGCATATTGAAGCCCTCTGCACTTCCCATACCATAACCACCGGCTACGATAATAGGGGCGGATTTGATATTTAATTTAGACTTTTCGATATTACGATTGATAACCTCAATAGCGAAATCTTCGTTAGAAACATAATCGTTTACATCAATACATCTCACTTCACCCTTGTAGTTATTATCAAGAATTTGTTTTTTCATAACGCCTTCTCTTACTGTAGCCATTTGAGGGCGACATTCAGGGTTTACGATAGTAGCAACGATATTACCACCAAAAGCAGGGCGAATTTGATAGAGTAAGTTGTCGTAATGTTTGTTGTTTTTCTTATCCTCGTATTCACCGATTTCGAGCATAGTACAATCGGCTGTCAATCCACTAAAGAGAGCGGAAGAAACGCGAGGACCCAAATCACGACCAACGGAAGTAGCTCCTAATAAAGCAATTTGAGGTTTCTCTTCTTTAAAGAGTTTGACTACGATACTTGTATGAGGTAAAGTAGTATAATATTTTAATCTTTTATCATCAGCAATTGTAAGACGGTCAACCCCATAAGGGAATACTTGAGCTGCTACACCATCGAGATTGTAACCAATAGCAAGAGCCTCTAATTTACAACCTAATTTATCGGCCAAAGTACGACCCTTTGTAAGTAACTCAAGACTGACTTCAGCAACAATGCCATCTTCAATTTCCAAATATACAAATATATTATTCATTGTATTAAAAATTTTACATTAATAAACTGTGAAAAAACAACTGTAAACATTAACCGATAGTGTGGTTTACAATTAATTCTTTCATTAAAGCATCAATCTCAGCATCTGTAGGTTGTAAACGTTTACTCTCTTTAGCTGTAAATACCACGCTCTCAATTTGTTTAACTTTAGTAGGAGAGCCTGACATACCGAGCCATTTAGGGTCGTGATCGATATCAGCAACACTGAGCTCGTTTATTTTTAAGTAAGGTTTTTTACTCAACAAATCGGTATAATCCAAACCGGCTTCTGCAATTTCAGAAGGAGTTTTAGCCAATTTATATTTCATAGTCAGTTTTGCATGACGAGGGCGACATGGCGCAGCAGAACCATTTACTGTGACGAGCATAGGTAATTTACCTTGAACTACTTCAGTACCACGTTCAAGACGGCGTTTAACAATGATAGTATTATCTTTTACATCAACAATCTCTTCCGCATAAGTTATTTGAGGGATAGATAATTTTTCCGCTACTTGAGGGCCTACTTGAGCAGTATCACCATCAATAGCTTGTCTACCACAGATAATAATATCTATTTTTCCTATTTTACGAAGAGCACAAGAGAGTGCATATGAAGTAGCTAATGTGTCAGAACCGGCAAATTCACGACCACTTAACAGGTATCCACCATCAGCACCACGGAAAATACTTTCACGAATAACTTCTGCAGCACGTGAAGGTCCCATAGTTAAAATATGTACAGTTGAACCTGGATTTTTTTCTTTCAAACGTAATGCTTGTTCCAAAGCATTTAAGTCCTCCGGGTTAAAAATTGCAGGAAGAGCAGCACGATTTACGGTACCATCCTCTTTCATTGCATCTTTTCCTACATTACGTGTATCCGGTACTTGTTTGGCAAGTACTACAATTTTTAATTCCATACGTATAACTTGTTTGGTTAATTTATTTCTTGGATAAAAATTTATAAGCATTATCCGTTGCAAAGTTACCAAAAATTATTTATATATCAATATTCTACCTTTAACATTTTAGTATTCAAGATAAAATAAGTACTTTTGCAAACAATTTTTACTGTAATGATGATGGATGAAAATACTAAATTATATATAAAAAATCATTTGAATGATGATGTTTTTCAATTGGCGCTTGATAATAAACGTACTGATATTGATATTCAATTGGCATTAAGGCAGATATCCGGCTATCAAATTTTAAAGCGCAAAGTGCCTGCATGGACAGAATTTGATAATTTACTTTACCCCGTACATCTCTCATTAGAGCAATGTTCGAGTGAGAACACGGCTAAATTCAAAGCAAAAGTGATTTCCGATTTGTTTTCTGATAAAGAATACACATTATTGGATATGACATGTGGTTTTGGTGTGGATGCTTATTATATTTCACAAAATGCATCGTCAGCGATTTTGATTGAAAAGGACAAAGAGCTATCCGAGATAACAAAACATAATTTCGAATTTTTTAATAGACATGCGGAAGTAATTAACTGTGACGCTGAAGAATTTTTAAAAACAAATAGTAATAAATATGATATAGTATTTATCGATCCGGCTCGTAGAGGTAAAAATGGAGAAAAGGTAGTACTTCTTGAAAATTGCACTCCAAATATTCTTTTAATGATACCCGAGATAAAAAAAATCACTAATTACTTAGCTATAAAATTGTCGCCGATGTTTGATATTAAACAGCTATTATCTCAATTGCATTGTGTAAAAAATATCTATTCCATCGGTGTTGACAATGAATGTAAAGAGATTTTCGTTATCATAGATTTTTGTATAACAGATAGTAATACTAAAATAGTAGCTGTCAATATTTCGGAATCTGATAATGAGATATCCATTATGCAATCAGATTTTTTTGAAGAGGCATCTATAGAAAGTGTATATCCATCTGATTTTGGAAAATATTTATACGAACCATACGCCTCTTTTTTAAAAAGCGGATTGTATAAAACTATTGCTAACAGATACGATGCAAACAAAATTGATATCAATTCGCATTTATATACTTCAAACGAAATAATTAAAAATTTTCCGGGAAGAAAATTCGAGATAGTTGATATAGTGGAGTTTAACAAGAAAGAAGCGAAACAATTTTTTAAAAAATATGAGAAAGCCAATATTACGGTAAGGAATTTCCCTATAACAGCAGATAATCTTCGTAACAATTATAAAGTAAAAAATGGAGGGGATAATTATGTATTTGCTACCACAATTTTCCCCTCCAAACGAGTATTAATTAATTGTAAGAAGATTTGATTATTTCAATATTTCTATAAGAGGAATTTTAATTGAATCAAATTCAGCCTTTAGATTATCAGGAATTGGTTCTACAGGAGGAGATTCCAATTTCAGCGGGTTGATAGGTTCTCCGTTTTTCCATACTCTAAAATCAAGATGAGGACCGGTAGAAGAACCTGTGCTACCGACATAACCGATTACCTGACCTTGACTTACATGAGTACCCTCTTTTATATTTGAAGCGAATTTGGAAAGGTGTAGATAAGCGGTGGTATAAACGGAATTATGCCTTATTTTAATGGTGTTTCCACCACCACCCTTATATCCCTTGGCAATTACTACCCCATCGCCGATGCTCATTACCGGAGTACCTGCCGGAGCAGCATAATCCACCCCTGTGTGAGGACGCACTGTTTTGTATATCGGGTGCTTACGAGCATAAGTAAAATGGCTGGAGATTCTGGAAAAACTCAAAGGAGCCTTTAAAAATGCTTTTCTTAAACTATTTCCTTCCAAATCCCAATATCCTTTAATATTCTCTTTTTCAAAATATATAGCGTAGTAAGGATGATTTGCATGATAAAAAATTGCTGAATAGATAGAATCAATACCTATCGGCTCATTGTCGATATATAATTCGCTATAGTATACAATAAAACTATCCATCTTTTGTAGACCGAAAAAATCGATACTCCATGCATATATATCTGATAATTTCAGCGCCAAATTGATGTCCAACTCCGAGTCGCTGATAGCATTCCATAACGACGAAGTTATTACTGCACCGGAAACTCGTTTTTTAGAAATTGCAGGTTTCGAAAAAATTGAAGCTATAATAGTATCTTCTAAAAATTCCAATACAACAAAATCTTGTTTTGATTTATGATAAACAAAATATCTTAAAGTGTGAGCAGAATCGTTTACATTATATATAGTGTACTTATTACCGGCATTAATTTTTCTGGGATCTAAAATAGAATCCGGAACCAAATTCAGATTATTAATACTATTCGCATCCGCTCCGCTACTCGATAAAATATTTGAAAGACTATGACCCGGAGAAATTGTGTTCTCACTCTCTATTAAATCCGTAACATCCACACCATATTTAATTATTTTAGAATGACTAACGGCATTCACTGATGTAGAATCATTTTCAGACGAAGAGTTATTATTTGCATTTTTATCCTTACACGCAAAAAATAATAAGGATAGAACTAATAAAGTATAAAATCTATATCTCATTTTCATTCACTTTAATACAATTACAATCAGGAAAATACAACAGATAACCATCTACATTTTCGTAACCCATATTTTTTACTACACTGATGTAATTCCTTATTTGATTTTCATATATCTTATTAATTTTTCCAAACTTATAATCAATAATAATTGCATGATTATCCTTTATCATTAGTCTGTCACACCGATTAATACAATCATCTATGCTATTAAAAATTTCAATCTCATTATAGACCTTGAATCCATTATCATCATCAAAAAAAGGAGATACATCACTATTACGTATTTCATCAATGTATTCGTAAATCAAATTTTTATCTTCGATAATACCATCAGAACAAAATTGATTTACCACCCTATCGATATCCGAAAAATACTTAATATTTTCGAAAATTTTATGCATGATAATACCATGCTTTATTTTCAACCGTTCCTCTTCGGTAAGAGTACTTTGCCCCTTTTTAACGAATAAATTATTATCAATATTGTTTTTATAGTTGATATCTATATAATTAAAAACCTCTGATTCCTTATTATTATTTTTATTATCATCTTTAATTTCAACTAATTCACCACAAGTGTATGTATCTAAATTAATATTCATTATTTCTTTCCCTTCGTCTTCATCCAAAATAGATTTAACCTTTTCTCCAAGGCTATCTTTCTTCATTTCAAAATTAATAAACAGATACTTCGTAGGACGAGTAACGGCAACATAAAAAATATTCAGCATGTCAGACAGCTTATCTATCAAATTGCTATCATACAATGAATTAAATGCTGAATTTTTTAGTTTCTTGTTATTAATATTCAGAATAACCTTGTTTTGTTTAAAGTGAGTGAAAAGGAATTCTTTGTGAAAACTATCTACAATACCATCTTTAGTGGCTTTAAAGTTGATAAAAGGTAAAAACACTGCATCAAATTCCAATCCTTTTGATTTATGAATAGTAATAATCTGAATAGCATTATTAGCATTAGGCATAGTAATGGAGATATTATTCGATTTTTCGCTCCAATATTTCAAGAAATTTGTAATATTTTGATACTTGAATTTTTCTGAAAAAGCATTGATATTATCCATTAACGACTGAATGAAGAGATAGTGTTGTTTACTACCATTCAAATTAGATAAACCAAAAAATTTATCAATATTTTGTACCATCGGCAGTAACGACATTTTACTGATTTTCTTTATCTCATTCACCTTATTAGTAATGGCATTGGTATTATTATTTTCAAACCAAATTCTTAACCAAAAAGAGAGCCACTCATCAATAGAATTTGTATCTACACACATCCAATCTATTTCAGATATGTTTTTACCAAGTAAATAATATGTGTCGACTAATAAGTTTGCACGAAACAATAAATTCTTCATATCAGTACAGAACTCCACAAGCGACAAGATAAATTTTACTGCATTATTATCTGATGTTTTTAGTGCATCTGCCGAACAGAAAGGGATTTTTTCTAAAAGCAATCTGTTCGCTACTACACTACCCTCATTATTACGACGAACGATAATGGCCATTTTTGAAAAAGGAACATTGATTTCACGTAAAGCTCTGATATTTTCTATTAATTTATCAAGAGCAATATCTACAAATTTATCATTCTTGTCGGGAGTAATAAAAGAGCAAGAAACAAAGCCATCATTAGAGCTTCTTGCATGCTGTTTTGTTTCGTCAACATTATACAAGTTGCATAATTCAGGATCGATTAATTTAGGTAATTTAGTAAAAATCAGATTGTTAAAATTTACGATATTCTTTGCACTTCGGAAATTATTATCCAGCGATTGGATATTTACAAGTTTGTTTTCATCTTTAAAATCCTTTCCCTTACCAATATTATTAAGAATATTCCAATCACCATTACGCCATCTGTAAATACTTTGTTTCACATCCCCCACGATAAGAGATTCGTAATTTTGACTGAACGACTCTTTAAGCAACGGGATAAAATTTTTCCACTGCAGTTGTGAAGTATCTTGAAATTCGTCAATCATATAGTGACGAATAGAAGAGCCTGTTTTTTCGTAAATAAAAGGCACATCGGAATTGTCGATAATTTTTTGAATAAACTCATTGGTAGAAGAGAGAATAACACAATCATTATCGAGGCATACTTGATTAATATTCTCTTGGAGAGTTTGAGTAATACCCAGAATATAAATATTTTTATTAATCTCCTTTAGAGTATTATATATTTTTTTCTGCTCAGAATCCTCCTTTATTAAATTCAATACATTATTTATATCTACTTTTAATTTATCAATGAATAAATTATCCAAATATTTTTGATTGGCTTTATTATACCACCAATCATTATCATTATCCAGGGCATCTTGGATTGTTTTTTTTATTTCAAAAGAATCCGGATTATCAACAACGGAAGATAACTTTAAAATTTGTGTTTTCAAAGTAGATTTAATATTCGAATTCTCAATCTCCTTCTCATATTTTTTGATTTCATCACAAGCATTCGAAAGTAATGTCAAATATTGAGTTTTACCAATACTGATAAATTTTTTCAGTTCGGCTAACGAGTTAATATTAAAACTTTCGGAGTGTTGTGTTTCCATTCTGAAAGATTCTTGATTTATAATATCTTTCAGAGCAATAATATCTTTACGGATATTCCAAGATTTTCCTTCACTGATATTATCTTGAGAAAAAGTGAGCATCCAATTAATAAATTCTTGGGAATTAACCTTTTCATTAAGCATATTATCAGTAGCCTCTTCGATGATAACATCGGTATCCAATTCTACACGATAATTCATATCAATATTCAACTCTTGGGCAAAAGAACGAACAATTGATTGAAAAAAACTGTCGATAGTAGAAACTCTGAAAGAGGGGAAATCTTGTAATAAATCAGATAATAATTTACCTGCAACAGAACTAAAAACCGAGTCGTCTTTATCGGCGAGAAAATAGCAATCGTGTTTTAATTTTTCAACATAATCAGCAATATCACTAGAGAAATTATTTTTAGATAATTGAAAAAGGCGGTCAAGAATACGATTTTTCATTTCATCGGTAGACTTATTGGTAAAAGTAACCGCAAGAATAGTACGATGAGCATTAGGGTACCACTTCGATGAGTCGTCATCCATTATATAAGCCTCTTGAGCCAAAAATAAATATTTTATATAATTGTAAGCCAGTTGATACGTTTTACCGGAGCCTGCAGAGGCTTTATATACTTGAAGCAACTGGTGATATTGTTGATTTCTAATCATATAGCGATATAATAAATTAACGTACAAAGGTATGATAAATAATTTAAAATTAAAAATTTCGGGATAATAAAAAGCATAATCAATAGTGTAATATACATGCGTAATAACACCCTGAAAAAAAGGGAAGAAAAAGGTAATATTTTTTTAAAATTTTTTTGTAGTTAGCAAATAAAAGGGTAACTTTGCACCGCGAATGTTTTATGAAAAAATATATATATAAAATAATTAACTATTAATTTTAAATCTTTATGAAACCAACTCACATTGAACATCTTGGCATTGCTGTAAGCAAGCTAGATGAAGTAATTCCTTACTATGAGCAATTACTTGGTACAAAATGTTATTCTATTGAAGAAGTAGCTGATCAAAAAGTAAAAACAGCCTTTTTCAAAGTAGGACAAACAAAAATTGAGCTTTTAGAGCCGACATCAGAAGATAGTACAATTGCAAAATGGTTAGAGAAAAATCCACGTGGAGGTGTTCACCATGTAGCATTCTGTGTAGAAAACGTACAAGAGGCGTTAGATGAAGCAGCTGCAGCAGGCATCCAATTGATAGACAAAGCTCCACGTAAAGGTGCTGAAGGTCTTAACATTGCATTCTTACACCCGAAATCAACACATGGTGTATTAACTGAGATATGCGAAAATCCAAACAAGTAATTTCTAAAAAGAAAATATAAATTTTATTTACAATGGAAAATAAAGAAAAAGTAAAACAACTTATAGATTTACGTGTTCAAGCCAAATTAGGTGGTGGACAAAAACGTATTGATTCACAACATAGTAAAGGTAAGTTTACTGCACGTGAACGTATCACAATGCTTCTTGATGAAGGTTCATTCGAAGAGTTGGATATGTTCGTAACTCATAGATGTACAAATTTCGGACTTGAAAAAGAGAAATATTTAGGAGACGGTGTAGTAATCGGACACGGTACAATTGAAGGTCGTTCAGTATATGTATTTGCACAAGACTTTACAGTATTCGGAGGATCACTTTCAGAGACAATGGCACAAAAAATCTGTAAAGTAATGGATCTTGCAATGAAGATGGGAGCACCTGTAATCGGTATCAACGATTCAGGAGGTGCACGTATTCAAGAAGGTGTAACTGCATTGGCAGGCTATGCTGAAATTTTTGAGCGCAACATCCTTGCATCAGGTGTAATTCCACAAATATCAGCTATTTTCGGTCCTTGTGCCGGTGGTGCAGTATATTCTCCTGCATTGACCGACTTTATTTTGATGACAGAAGAGAACAGTTACATGTTCGTAACCGGTCCGAAAGTAGTAAAATCAGTAACCGGAGAAAGCATTTCTACAGAAGACCTTGGTGGAGCAAAAATTCACGCTACCAAATCAGGTGTTGCACACTTCCGTGTTGAGAACGAGCAAGCCGGTATCGAGAAAATACGTGAATTGATTTCTTATTTACCACAAAACAACCTTGAAGAGGCCCCTGTAGTTCCATGTAACGACCCTATCAACCGTCTTGAAGACGAACTTAATGAAATTATCCCTGATAATCCTAACCAACCATACGATATGAAACGCGTTATCAATGCTATCGTTGATAATGGTAAATTCATGGAAGTTCACGAGAACTATGCTAAGAATATCATCGTTGGTTTTGCTCGTTTCAACGGTGTATCAACAGGTATTATCGCAAACCAACCGGGCTTTATAGCAGGTATTTTGGATTGTGATGCATCACGTAAAGCAGCACGTTTCATTCGTTTCTGCGATGCCTTCAACATTCCATTGCTTACATTGGTAGATGTACCGGGCTTCTTACCTGGATCAGGACAAGAGTATGCGGGTATTATTATCCACGGAGCAAAACTTATGTTTGCATACGGTGAAGCTACAGTGCCAAAAGTTACTGTAACATTACGTAAATCATACGGTGGAGCACACGACGTTATGAGTTCTAAACAATTACGTGGTGACTTCAACTACGCATGGCCAACAGCAGAAATCGCAGTTATGGGTGCAGCGGGTGCTATTGAGGTATTGGAAGGACGTACTATCAGCAAGATGGAAGACCCAGAAGAGAAAGCTAAATTCATTGCAGAGAAAACTGCAGAGTATAAAGACAAATTCTCTAATCCATATCAAGCAGCAGCTTACGGTTACATCGACGACGTTATCGAACCAAGAAATACTCGTTTCCGTGTAATTCGTGCATTCCAAGCTTTACAAACTAAAAAGCTTTCTAACCCATTAAAGAAACACTCTAATATTCCTTTATAATATATGGTACTTGCATCAATAAATTGGGGCAATGCTCTTATAATTACTTTTATGGGTATTGGCATAGTATTTATCGTACTCGTATTTTTGATTTTCATTATCAGCTTATTCGGCAAAGTAATGGCACCAAAAGTGAGTGTAAAGAAAGCCAGTCAAAAAGAGAAATCAGGAGCAGATCAAAATGTAATAGAAGAGACTACTATTGAGCATATTCCTGCTTTAGACAGTGCTGCTATTGCGACAGCCCTACATCTATATTTCGACGATGTACATGATGAAGAGAGCCATATTATTACGATAAAGAGCGTAGAGCGTAGATATTCCCCATGGAATTCTAAGATTTATGGTTTAAATAATAATCTTATTCGTAGATGATATGAAAAAAATTAATTTTTCAATCGAAGGCGTAAAGTTCAACATACAAGTAGACGATAATGATGAAATCTCTGTAGACGTAGCATTATCCGACAAATGTTGTAACAAACCGGCGCAAGTGATTAGCGCAAATGGTGTATCTGACCTTGATAGCGTTGCAATAGCAACGGCATTAAGTCTTTATTTCAACGAAGAAGGTTGTTATGAAGAAGAAGTACACGATGAAGAGAGCGGTAAACTAACTATCAAAACAGTAGATAGAAGAAACTCTCCATGGAATTCAAAAATTTTCGGGTTTTATAATCTTTAATAGTAAAAATTAAATGAAGAAATTCAAATTCTCTATAGACGGAAACAATTTTGAAGTTTCTGTAAATGAATTGGACAACAACACAATGGACGTTGTTGTAAACGGAAGTAACTACACAGTAGTAGTTGACAAAGAAGTAAACAAAGTATCTAATGCTACTGTAGCTGCTCCTGTTGCAAAGAAAACTCCTGGAAAAGTAGATCCTATACCTGCACCAACCCCAAGTTCATCAGCTAAGGTTGTTACAGTGAAATCACAATTACCGGGTAGCATCATCAAAGTGATGGTAACAGAAGGCCAATCAGTTAAGAAAGGTGAAGTTATCATGACCATCGAATCAATGAAGATGGAAAACAGCATTATGGCAGAAGCCGACGGCGTAATCAGCAAGATTTATGTAGAAGCCGGTAAGAGCGTAATGCAAGATGATAAATTAGTAGACATTGCTGTTTCCGGCGCACCTGTAGCAGCTCCTGCTCCTGCACCTGCAGCTCCGGTTGCAAAACCTGCTCCAGCACCGGCACCTGCAGCCGCTCCTGCTCCTGCTGCAAGCGCAGCAAATGCAAAACCGGTAAAATCACCACTTCCGGGTAGTATCATCAAAATTTTAGTTTCTGAAGGTGAAAGTGTTAAACGTGGTCAAACACTGCTTACAATGGAATCTATGAAGATGGAGAACGAGATTAAAGCAGAAAAAGACGGCGTTGTTACAAGTATTAAAGTTACTCCAGGTCAAAACGTAATGCAAGAAGACGACTTGCTAATGATGGCATAAAAATCAAAATTATAAAAGTATATGAAGAATATATTAAAAATAGTTTTGGTTTTGATTGTTTTCCTCTTTTCTTTTGGTGGAAACATAGTTGTTGCGCAAGACGTTGAGAAATCGGCTGTTGCAGCAAACGTAGAAGTTGTAGCTTCGGAAGTTTCCGACGACATTGCGTCAGAAGAAGTTGAAGAGCCGATAGAATTAGGAAAATCAATATCTAAGTTTGCTAAAGACTCCGGTATCTATTCACTTTTTGCAGATAAATACGGGTGGAAATATCTGGTAATGATATGTATTGCTTGTTTATTATTTTACTTGGCAATAGTAAAGAAATTCGAGCCGCTATTATTATTACCTATAGCATTTGGTATGTTACTTACCAACATACCCGGTGCAGGATTATACACTCCTGAATTATTTGCCGACGGACATGTACATTGGCAAGAATTTGCTAATGGTGCAGGATTATTAGACTATCTCTATTTAGGTGTAAAATTAGGTATCTATCCTTGTTTGATATTTATAGGTGTAGGCTCTATGACGGATTTCGGACCGCTATTGGCGAATCCAAAGAGTTTGTTACTCGGAGCGGCAGCTCAGATAGGTATTTTTGCCACATTCCTTGGAGCGAGAGCAACCGGGTTATTCTCACCGGCAGAAGCTGCATCTATAGGTATTATCGGAGGTGCTGACGGACCAACAGCTATCTTCCTTACATCAAAATTGGCACCACAACTTTTAGGACCAATTGCGGTAGCTGCATACTCTTACATGGCACTTGTACCTGTAATTCAACCACCTATTATGAGAGCATTGACAACAAAAAAAGAGCGTGCGATACAGATGAAGCAAATACGTACGGTATCCAAAAAAGAGAAAATTATTTTCCCTATCATGGTTACTATCATCGTTGCATTATTATTACCGGACGCTACCCCACTTTTAGGTTGTTTGATGCTTGGTAACTTGATGCGTGAATGCGGCGTAGTAGATCGTTTAACAAAAACGGCACAAAACGAACTTATGAATATCTGTACGATATTCTTGGGAATAACAGTAGGTGCAACTGCTACAGCCGATGCATTCTTGAATGTAAGAACCCTTATGATACTTGGTATCGGTATCCTTGCATTCAGTTTGGGAAGTGCATCAGGAGTATTATTAGCAAAATTCATGAACTTGTTCTTAAAGAACCCTATCAATCCTCTTATCGGCTCTGCGGGAGTATCTGCAGTACCGATGGCAGCGCGTGTTTCACAAACAGTAGGTCAAGAAGAGAATCCAAGTAACTTCTTGCTTATGCATGCGATGGGACCAAACGTAGCCGGTGTGATAGGTTCTGCAGTAGCGGCAGGTATCATGTTGAATATGCTTGGATAATATTAATTATTATATAATAAGGGAATCTTTATAATTAAAGGTTCCCTTATTTTTTATCTAAAAATACTATGAAGAAAAAGATTTTTTGGATAGTAGGGATAATTATTTTACTATCAGTAATAGCTATTATAGTAGTAGATCAGTGTAAAGTAGTAAAAGAATATAAAGTAAGTCTGCATCGCAATTATTTTGAGATAGAGGGATATAATTCAAAAGAAGCAGTGGTAGCTTTACCATTCGAAGTGATGCTTTTAGATTTTGTTACCGATACTACCTATAGTAGTGACAGTTATTTCAAAGCTACTGTATTATTACGACCATTACACTGTAATGATATCGACAGTATAAAAGAGATAACCTTAGAGCCCTATCAAGTTGAGACATATAATAAGCATCGCATATATATCAGCGAATATTATTACAATAAAAACGAGAATCAATTGCGAGTATTATTACAAATAGAGCAACGCAAGTATCAAACTTATTGAAGAACAAACAGATAAAAAATACAATAAAAATGCTTGTAATTAAAGAATAAATTGTAACTTTGCAAAGTGAAAACGTCCTGCCCTATTGTGTAATGGTAGCACAGCAGATTCTGGTTCTGTATGTCTGGGTTCGAGTCCTAGTGGGGCAACAAAAAAGCGGATACTGAATTATTCAGTATCCGCTTTTTTTGTATTGTTTAAAATCATCAATTATCCACTTAAAAAAGTTTTTTAATTTTGTCATTTGTAGAATCATATTGTTTATCAGATTCCCTTATATCAATTACTTCACCATTATCTAAGGTAAGAATTACCATATCATAACAACCATAAGCATTTGGTTTTGCTTCAACAGAAACTTCATAAGTTTATTCAATTTCATAATCTTTCTTACTGATTGCTAACTTAATTTCCTCAATCTTTTTTCAATGTCTTCCTTTGTCATAATCATAAAAATTTAAATTATTAATATCTAAGATGATCTCGGTTGCAAAATTAGACATGTATTATGAAATCTATCTTCATAAAACCTAAAATTATTTCGTATTAATTATTCAATTCATTAAACCATTCCAAAGAAACTTTGATATCAATGTAATTTATATATCTAATAATGTATTTATCAATTTAATAATCTTTTGATTTATTTATTTCAGATTTTAGATAGTACCCCCCTCATGTTGTCTTAATCCTTGTTTGTGTGGAAATTAGTGTGTGAGTTGTACGCATCTAATAATTTAAGAGACCTTAAAAGTTAGTCTTAATCCTTGTTTGTATGGAAATTAGTGTGTGAGCATTTAAATTTCAGTGCGATTTTTTTGCAATACCTATGTCTTAATCCTTATTTGTGTGGAAGTTAATGTGTGAGAGAATTAAAGAAAAATCTAAAAAAGGTCAAATGTACGTCTTAATCCTTATTTGTGTGGAAGTTAGTGTGTGAGAAACAAAATCCAAAGACTGGTAATGTCTTTTTCAGCTATGGGTCTTAATCCTTATTTGTGTGGATGTTAGTGTGTGAGACATACGAAGCTCAGTTACAATGGTATTACATGTTGGGGTCTTAATCCTTATTTGTGTGGAAGTTAGTGTGTGAGCATGTAACTTTCTTAATAAATATAATGGGACAGCAAGTCTTAATCCTTGTTTGTGTGGAATTTAGTGTGTGAGTGAAGGTAACAAACCTATTAGAGTTCTATATGGTGGTCTTAATCCTTGTTTGTGTGGAATTTAGTGTGTGAGTATATATGAAAATCAATTTAATGGCTTTAAAGAAATTTGTCTTAATCCTTGTTTGTGTGGAATTTAGTGTGTGAGAACAAGCAATAGAAGATGAGAGAGAAATAGAGAAAAAAGTCTTAATCCTTGTTTGCGTGGAAGTTAGTATGTGAGAAGCAAATAGACGACTTGTAGCGAGAGAAAATTCTTCGTCTTAATCCTTGTTTGCGTGGAAGTTAGTATGTGAGCCGGTCGAACTATCCGAAGAGATTATTAGTCGAATTGTCTTAATCCTTGTTTGCGTGGAAGTTAGTATGTGAGTATCATCGAGCAAAATATCGAAAAGAATATGAAATCAGCGTCTTAATCCTTGTTTGCGTGGAAGTTAGTATGTGAGTTGGTGTAGGTGAAAGTGTAGATTTGACTAAAGCTAAACTGTCTTAATCCTTGTTTGCGTGGAAGTTAGTATGTGAGACCTATTGGTGGAATTGCTATGCTACCAATTATATAACGTCTTAATCCTTGTTTGCGTGGAAGTTAGTATGTGAGAGGACTCATACGATCGAATACTTAAGGATAGAGGAGTCTTAATCCTTGTTTGTGTGGAAGTTAGTATGTGAGTTTATTTTGGGGATTTGGTTTGCAAAATACCCCTGTGTCTTAATCCTTGTTTGTGTGGAAGTTAGTATGTGAGTAATGAAGTGCTCGCAACGGAAACCCTCGCAAGTTATCAAGTCTTAATCCTTGTTTGTGTGGAAGTTAGTATGTGAGATCGACCAAATGAGACGTGACATATTAAAAGTAACAGAGTCTTAATCCTTGTTTGTGTGGAAGTTAGTATGTGAGAGAGTGATAATATCACCTTTACAGTGGCAAGTGATGCAGTCTTAATCCTTGTTTGTGTGGAAGTTAGTATGTGAGTTTATCAGACCTTGACGCAGAATTAAGCGTATGTCTTAATCCTTGTTTGTGTGGAAGTTAGTATGTGAGACAATAAAACAACAATATGGAAAAGAGAAATAATATAAAGTCTTAATCCTTGTTTGTGTGGAAGTTAGTATGTGAGTCAACGTATTATTCTCTCCCTGCATCGATGCAGACTTGTCTTAATCCTTGTTTGTGTGGAAGTTAGTATGTGAGTTACTCACACTGAGTAAGAGTGGAGAGAAAGATATTTAGTCTTAATCCTTGTTTGTGTGGAAGTTAGTATGTGAGATGTATAAGAATGCAAAGGGAATCACTTTTATAGAAAGGGTCTTAATCCTTGTTTGTGTGGAAGTTAGTATGTGAGATTCCCAACCCAAAGAACTACCCTGATGTAAACCACAAGGGTCTTAATCCTTGTTTGTGTGGAAGTTAGTATGTGAGCAATTGACAAAGTTAGGTATCAAGTTTATGGGAGTGTCTTAATCCTTGTTTGTGTGGAAGTTAGTATGTGAGGATATTTCACATCCAGCCAGATGCTCTTCACCAGACCAGTCTTAATCCTTGTTTGTGTGGAAGTTAGTATGTGAGACGAATTGTTTAACTTTTAATTTTTAATTATATGGATGTCTTAATCCTTGTTTGTGTGGAAGTTAGTATGTGAGCATACCAAGAAGCAAAGTATAATGATAGACAGGAGCATATGTCTTAATCCTTGTTTGTGTGGAAGTTAGTATGTGAGATAGTATGTTTTTATTGTAGATGTTATGATGTTATTGTCTTAATCCTTGTTTGTGTGGAAGTTAGTATGTGAGACACATCAACAAGAAATCGAAAACACCCGTGTGGGTGGGTCTTAATCCTTGTTTGTGTGGAAGTTAGTATGTGAGGGAGATAAAGATTATGGATAAAGGTAATTTGATTATAAGTCTTAATCCTTGTTTGTGTGGAAGTTAGTATGTGAGTCATTCTGTTTATATGTCAGTAAACATGGAATGAGAGGTCTTAATCCTTGTTTGTGTGGAAGTTAGTATGTGAGAATTGTACAAAAAGATGACAAATAATAATGTATTATTAAAGTCTTAATCCTTGTTTGTGTGGAAGTTAGTATGTGAGGCTCCCCTGTAATGGGGGAGCACAACAAAAAAACAATATGTCTTAATCCTTGTTTGTGTGGAAGTTAGTATGTGAGACCCGAATATGACATACGTACAGATAGGTTTGCAATGGTCTTAATCCTTGTTTGTGTGGAAGTTAGTATGTGAGACGCTCTAAAAGTCGGTTGCAAAGTAGAATATAACAAGGTCTTAATCCTTGTTTGTGTGGAAGTTAGTATGTGAGAGATATACAATGAACAAATTATAATAATAAAAAAAATATGTCTTAATCCTTGTTTGTGTGGAAGTTAGTATGTGAGACCTTGATGAGGTGGCGCAAGTCGCCTTGCTTGTCGATGTCTTAATCCTTGTTTGTGTGGAAGTTAGTATGTGAGCCGGTCATCTCTTCGAAGACTACTACGATGGTGTTATCAAGTCTTAATCCTTGTTTGTGTGGAAGTTAGTATGTGAGAGGCATTACCTCCACCGGATGTGTCATCACCAACAATGTCTTAATCCTTGTTTGTGTGGAAGTTAGTATGTGAGTAAATTAATTTTTTTTATGAATGAAAAAATTGATACAGTCTTAATCCTTGTTTGTGTGGAAGTTAGTATGTGAGATGACAAAGAATATTCATACGATGAAATAGAACAGTCTTAATCCTTGTTTGTGTGGAAGTTAGTATGTGAGTGTTTAAAACATGTTGTCTTCCTGTGGAAACAGGAAAGTCTTAATCCTTGTTTGTGTGGAAGTTAGTATGTGAGTGTACCTCCTTTAAAGGAGGTAAAGCAGGCATTTTTATGTGTCTTAATCCTTGTTTGTGTGGAAGTTAGTATGTGAGAATTTAAATAATTTTATCATGAATGAAAAAATCGATGTCTTAATCCTTGTTTGTGTGGAAGTTAGTATGTGAGTAACAACAAATAAAGGAGGTAAGTATGGTAATATATTGTCTTAATCCTTGTTTGTGTGGAAGTTAGTATGTGAGGGGATAGCAAGCTATCCTTGAAGTCTCTATTTAAAAGTCTTAATCCTTGTTTGTGTGGAAGTTAGTATGTGAGTGGACTAATTTAAAATGATTAAAACGGAAAAAGAATATGTCTTAATCCTTGTTTGTGTGGAAGTTAGTATGTGAGTTAATCAAAGAGTAGAGTATAGAAAAAACACATCTAAGTCTTAATCCTTGTTTGTGTGGAAGTTAGTATGTGAGTGCAAAGGAAAAATCGAATATTAGATGCAATAGGTGTCTTAATCCTTGTTTGTGTGGAAGTTAGTATGTGAGTGTAATTTTTTTACTGCTGGATGGCTTGACAAACAGGGTGTCTTAATCCTTGTTTGTGTGGAAGTTAGTATGTGAGTATAATTTCTTTGCTGATGAAAAGCATTTGAAAAATATGTCTTAATCCTTGTTTGTGTGGAAGTTAGTATGTGAGCGCGCGCCAAAAGAGCAAACAGAGGTGGAAAAATTAAGTCTTAATCCTTGTTTGTGTGGAAGTTAGTATGTGAGGCGCGGACGTTGAAAAGTTACGTCGCGTGTGCGCGGCGTCTTAATCCTTGTTTGTGTGGAAGTTAGTATGTGAGCTTGCAGTAGTCGAGCGCTTCGAACGTTTTACACACCGTCTTAATCCTTGTTTGTGTGGAAGTTAGTATGTGAGAATTGATATTGTAACTTTGCGCGCGTTTTTCAAAGAGTCTTAATCCTTGTTTGTGTGGAAGTTAGTATGTGAGCACGCATGAATATTGAAGACTTAAAAAGACAAGTAAGTCTTAATCCTTGTTTGTGTGGAAGTTAGTATGTGAGGAATCCGATTACAATCATAAATGAAACAGAAAATAAGTCTTAATCCTTGTTTGTGTGGAAGTTAGTATGTGAGAGCGGTTACTATGCTCAGATAGGGTCAAGCGGTGACTGTCTTAATCCTTGTTTGTGTGGAAGTTAGTATGTGAGTCAAATGGAAATTGAAACCTCAAGAGTAGGAGGTTTTGGTCTTAATCCTTGTTTGTGTGGAAGTTAGTATGTGAGAAGACGGCAACGCGATCCGAACGGAAAAATCAACAAAAGTCTTAATCCTTGTTTGTGTGGAAGTTAGTATGTGAGAATAAAAAAGTTTACGCTTGGTTCCCGAAATCACGTACCGGTCTTAATCCTTGTTTGTGTGGAAGTTAGTATGTGAGAAATCAATTCAAACAAATATTCAGCGTATATTGGTCAAAGTCTTAATCCTTGTTTGTGTGGAAGTTAGTATGTGAGAATACGATATTAGAACTGATAGGTTTGCAATGGCACAGTCTTAATCCTTGTTTGTGTGGAAGTTAGTATGTGAGTTTCTTCACGTACCCTTGTAAAGTGAAGAAAGGTTCAGAGTCTTAATCCTTGTTTGTGTGGAAGTTAGTATGTGAGTTTATGGTTGAAAAAATTAATACTGCTGCTACGGCAGCGTCTTAATCCTTGTTTGTGTGGAAGTTAGTATGTGAGATCAAGCTGGGTGTACTACCTTTAAAGGTAGTAGAGTCTTAATCCTTGTTTGTGTGGAAGTTAGTATGTGAGTTATTTACTTTTAAAGGTAGGAGATTGGAAAAATGAAAGTCTTAATCCTTGTTTGTGTGGAAGTTAGTATGTGAGCTTTTAATCAAAGCAGAAAATTTATATCAACAATGGGTCTTAATCCTTGTTTGTGTGGAAGTTAGTATGTGAGATTGTGGAAAGAAACGGAAATGTAATATTTAATTACAGTCTTAATCCTTGTTTGTGTGGAAGTTAGTATGTGAGTAAAATAGGCATGCAGATGAGTAAAGTACTGTTTGTCTTAATCCTTGTTTGTGTGGAAGTTAGTATGTGAGGGTAAAGAATACTTTAAAATAGATGAAGAAATTAATTGTCTTAATCCTTGTTTGTGTGGAAGTTAGTATGTGAGTTGCGCTCGAAGTGGGTTATTTGTTAGTGAGTATGTATGTCTTAATCCTTGTTTGTGTGGAAGTTAGTATGTGAGAGCATATTGTATAACTTG
>SAMEA3663026__coassemble_192_pt1 | contig 128139 bp, 112 predicted proteins | sample SAMEA3663026__metabat2_low_PE_015 | metagenome-assembled genome bin SAMEA3663026 (sample SAMEA3663026) | pig gut metagenome | biome: pig gut; feature: pig-associated habitat; material: faeces | place: France | collected 2012
ATACCAAGATGACCTCTATGCGTCCACGACTGAAAGAATTAAACGACAATCCCTAATATATTGACAAGTTTGTCGAATCCATTGTCTTTTTTGAGGTTCCCTCTTGTTATCTTCTGAGACATCCCTTTATGCCCTTTGGTAATCAAGCGACCTTCTTTTTCCAGTCTGTTCCACACTTCTTCACCAAAGGTTTCCTTCCAGAGGGACTCAGAGCGAAGAATGAGAAAAGTCTTGTCTGTTTTCGTAGCAAGATACTTTGCCAACAGGTTGGTGAATATCGTCGAAGGCAAATGCTTTAGACCTGCTGAGTACCTGAACTTCTCGGAGTGATAGCCGATGAGCTGAAAGAACGCAACGTCATGGTAGATAGGATGATATATCTCTGATGAAGGACTTCCGTATGCCTCCATTGCAAGTTGCTCAAAAGCCTTTTGCCAGTAATAATCACCTTGAACTCTCGAACATTCATATCCGTCATAAATGCCTTCTCCCTGAAAGGTCAATGCGTTTCTCATTAAGCTCAGTAACTGCTCTTTTTGGGCTGGTATCATTGCCATACACTGAGTTTTGTTGACCTTCTCCACATATCCAGGATTCAACGTCAGAATGACAACCTTGGCGTCGAGAAGATTACCTGAGAATGGCATGGGAGGTACACCCACAACATACTTATACTTAGATTCAACTTTATTGTTGAAATCGTGAATGAAAGAGTCATCGCCAGGGTATATGCGCTCATCCTCTACCTTGTCAGACCATAGAGTAAGCCCATAAAGATTTTCTGCAAGCATTGCCCATCCGTTTTTCAAGTGCAGGTTGTACTTGTCCACTTCAATGTTACGGAGTGTTTCCTGAGAGGTTGAGATATACTTGATAAAGTCACGTTTTAATGTTGGCGAATTGGCATAGCGTGAGGCTATCTCATTGTAGTCATAATGTACATCATCGAAATGACACACTACCTTATCATCATTGACATTCTCCTCCCAATAGCGATAGAGTATTTCTTCTGTCAGTAACTGAAATAATTTCTTGAAGCTATTGCTTTCTGCTAACTCTATCGTAAAGATGTAGTTTTCGTCAATGCGCAGTAGTTCGATATAGGAAGCTATACTCTGCTTTGCCGTATTCTCATAGCTCTGATAAGCAGGGTGTTCCATGTGTCGCTCTATGTCTTCCAAAAAATCAGGCAATAGATTTGCTCCACGCTTTAGCCGATAAGCTAATTGTGCAATTTTTGTCCAAGGATCAGTCTCGGAGTATTCATGCGCACAGCCGTCTATGTAAGAGCGTACCGAATGAGGTAAACTCAAATCCGAAGTTCGGATAACTGCAATTGATTTCATAACCAGATATTATTAAAAGTCAAAAGGATATTTTCTCCATTCCTTGGATGCACTCGCCTTATCAAACGCTTCTTCGTCAAAAGAATACACATAGAGGGTACGTTGGGAAGCAACTTCATCCATGTCATCAGGAAGCATAGTATTGCATACGCGATTATCTTCCTGTTCTTTTTTTGATAGAAAGCCAGAAGCCTCCATCTTACGCATGAAGTTACGCCGGTCGTACTTCTTCTCATGTATCAGTTCGTAGATACGCTGCAGTTCGTCCATCTTAAACTCATTGTCCAATAGTTTGAAGGCGATGGGCGACACTCTCAGTTTCTCCTGTAGTTTCTTTCTCGCCATACTGATAATCTCAGCATGATCAAAGGCTAAAGGTGGGAGGTGATTCCACTCATGCCATTGCGCCTTGTTTGCATCGTCACCAGCCAACACCTTGAAGTCATTTTTGCTCACTAAGGCAAAGAATGCAACCGTCAGCACCCTTTCACGAGGGTCACGATTGACACCGCTGAATACATGGAACTGCTCCAGATAGACATCTTTTATATTTGTCTCTTCGCAAAGTTCTCGTTTGGCTCCCTCCTCTACCGTTTCGTCCATGCGGAGGAAACCTCCTGGCAAAGCCCAGCTACCTTTATATGGTTCCAGACCTCGCTCTATGAGGAGAATATTTATGCTTGACCCATCAAAGCCAAATATTACACTGTCTGTAGTGACAGCAGGATGAGGATATTTATATGTGTACATACTACATGGTTTTTCAATTACTGGTGCAAAGATAATGCGTTATTTTGACACAACCAAATATTTTGGCGTAAAAATGACGCGATAAATGAATATTTAAAATATCTTTATCATTGCGAATATCTAGAAAAAATAAATTTTCGAAATTATCAGAGTATTATCATCGTAAAATCGCATGTATCTACTAATTTTGAAAACATTATCTGCGACTATTTTTATATCAATGATTTGGATTAACTACTCAATTGTTCTGCAGCTGACATGACCGTCAGTAAATATATCAATATCCTCTATTAAATGAAAAATAATTAGTAAAAGGCGAACGAAATACAAATTATTAATGACATAATAACATAATAAAACTCTACAAAAAATATTACATTAAAAATTTGTGTAAGTGATGGGAATACTATAATTTTGTATAAATAATAAAAGTGACACATCAACAAAAGTATATTAAGAAAGATATAGTTTAGTATTTAATTTTATATTTATGATAGCTCCTAAATTAGCATTTTCCAACCGTGACGAACGTATTGAGTTTATTCGCGAACGCTATTGCTGTAAAGCACCTGCATGTGGTGGCTGTGGATCTTGTCATATGCCAAATGGCCTCTCCGCAATGGATACTTTTAAAGATTACATTGAAGGTAAAAAAGAATATGCAACAATAGCGTCTTCATTGTGGAATACTAAATAAATCAATCTATATCAATAATATACGTTATGAATAGATATGGTATGTAATACAAATGTATTAAATCATGATATACTGATTAACAATTCTATGCAATAGCAAAAGCAATTTCAAAATTTCAATAATAGATTAAATGAATAATAGCATAATCAATACAGATAGATTAATTCTACGACATTGGAAAGAAACTGATGCAGAAGATTTATATAAATATGCATCTGACCCTGAAGTAGGCCCTCACGCCGGTTGGCCCGTTCATAAATCTCTCAATGAAAGTAGAAACGTTATTAATACCATTTTTTCAAATGATACTACATGGGCTATTGAATTAAAGGAAACAAACGAAGTAATTGGTTGTATAGGATATTATATCCATGGGTTCAGTAATATAGATATTGGCGAAAACGATGCAGAAATAGGATATTGGATTGGCAAACCATATTGGAATAAAGGTCTATGTACTGAAGCTCTAAAAGCAATAATTTTATATTGTAAAGATAAATTCGATACGCTTTGGGCGGATTTCTTCGTTAACAACCCTGCATCCGGTAGGGTTATGGAAAAATGTGGTTTTATTGATACCGGAAAAATTAATTATTGCAGTCATTTAAAGCATGGGAATGACACTCCTATTCATATTATGAAATTAAATTTGACAAAAGCAATTGATACTAAAAATATATGTTCACTTCTTAAGAAAAAACTCTTTGATCATAATGGTGAATATCATACAGTTTGGCAAGAAATACAAAACGATGATTCTTTAATGGCAGTAACTCGTTCTCGCCAACTTCACGTATATCGAAATGGTAAAAAAATCCTTATTCTATCTGGAAAAACTCAACCAAAAATAATCAGAGATGACAAAATAAATCTACAATATACATCTAAAATGATTTAATTGATATATGCGAAATAAAAACAAAATAATCACAAAACAATATAATTCACCATTTGGAAATCTATTATTAGGGAGTTATAACGAACATATTTGTTTATGTGATTGGCTAATAAATAATAGGAAAGAAAATGTAGATTTAATGCTAAAAAGGAGATTATTTGCAGATTATATAGAAGATTCTTCAGATATAATAGATTATGCATCTAAACAATTAGATGAATATTTCTTGGGTATAAGAAAAAATTTCGACGTCCCCTTATTGCTAAATGGCACTGATTTTCAAAAACATATATGGAATTGTTTACTTTTAATTCCATATGGAAATATGGTTTCTTATAGTGAAATAGCAAATATTGCCGGAAAACCTAAGTCTATTCGTGCTATAGCTAATACAATAGCATCTAATGCGATATCAATATTTATCCCATGTCATAGAGTAATCGGAAAAAATTATACTTTAACCGGTTACCGAGGAGGATTAATAACAAAGCAATCTCTATTAACCTTAGAAAAACAAAATTATTATACAACGCTCTTTTAACTAAAATAATAATTTATGGAAAACTTTGCAGCGATAGATTTTGAAACAGCAAATAATGAGCGAAGTTCTGTGTGTGCAATAGGAATCGTTGTTGTTCGCAATGGCGAAATCACTGAAAAATTCTATTCACTAATAAAACCCGAACCGGATTATTACATATATTGGTGTAGTAAAGTACATGGTTTGTGCGCAAAAGACACAGAGAATGCACCGATATTTCCGATAGTATGGGAACAAATCGAGCCTAAAATAGCAAATTTACCACTTGTTGCTCACAATAAAACATTCGATGAAGGGTGCCTAAAAGCCGTATTTCGAGTATACCAGATGACATATCCTGATTATAAATTTTATTGCACCTATAAAGCAGCGAGAAAAAAATGGCCAGGAATAAAAAGTTCTCTTGACATAGCAGCCGCACAATGTGGTTATTATTTAAAAAATCACCATAATGCTTTAGCAGATGCAGAGGCTTGCGCTGCAATTGCATTAAAAATATTATAATGTTACAATTGTAACGGCTTTGTCTATGATGAAGACGGTGCTGCAATTGCATTACAAATATTATAATGTTACAATTAGCTTTTCTTTTGTCGATACTGAATTCTCCTTCGAATTTCTGTTACAACAATTATTCCGAAAACAATAGCAAATGTTATTTTTAGTGCCAAAAATCCACTTGATAATGCAGCATTAAGTTGATTTGATACAATATTATAACTGGTCCAGAAAACGCCGGCACCCGGCACTAACGGAAATATTCCACAAACCAAAAAGACTATAATAGGACATTTACGGAGTGTAGCAAAATAATACGAAATGAAAACTACAACCATAGTAGACAGAAAAGTAGATTCTACGGATGACATACCACAAAGGCGAACCAATAACAGATAAATTACCCATCCGGATAAGCCACAAATACCACAATCTAAATAATATCTATGTGGAACCCCAAAAAGAACAGCAAATGCCGTTGTACCAATAAATGCAGCAATAATTTGAAATAACCATCCTGAAGTAAAAGTATCAATAACCATCCCATCAAGATGTATCATTTCTCCCATTATTTTACTATCCAATACAAAAGTCATACTTACGCCCAATGCTATACAAATAAATACCATTAAGGCATCAAGCAAACGGGTAGTTCCGGCAATATAATCTTCTCCAGCCAAATCTCTAATACCATTAGTAAAAGGAACTCCTGGGATAAGAGGAATAATAGCTCCAATAATGATATTACCCAAATTACCAATACCCAAATGATGACTAAAGATACATATTGCGGTAACAATAACACTACCAACAATGTTTGCTGTAAATTTTGAAGAAAAGTTAGAACTCATCAATAATACAAAGAGCCACAATACTATTCCACAAACAAAAGAAATACAACAATCAATAACACCGCCGCCAAAAATAGCACAGAAGGCTGCAGATCCGAAAGCAGATCCACCTACTTGCTCAAAATAAGAATGATTTGGCATAGAACGAATTGAAAGTAACTTTTGACGACATTCATCTAAAGAACATTGCCCCTGCTCTACCCTATGAGATAATTGACTTACTTCTACTACTTTATTTAACTGTGTACCATGAAAAGGAATATATTCTACATTTGCATAACTTCTACCAGTAGTAAAAATACCATTAGAGAGAACAAAAAAATTACTTGAATCTGCACCATATTTACTTGCAATACGTTGCATGACTTCTTCTACTCTTGCAATTTCAGCTCCATTTTCAAGCATGATATGCCCCGCCAATGAAGCTACCTCCAATGCATTATCTTTATTCATAACAAATTTAATTATAAAAATCCGCAATACATATTATTATATGATTGCGGAAAAAACAGTTATTATAACAAATTCATTCTCCATTTGGAAGATTCTTCAAAATCAACTCATCACCTTGATTATCTAAAAATCTATATTCTAAAAATCCGAAATCTTGTCGTGGAATTACTTTTATTCCCATTCCATATTTCAATTTCCATTTTACATATTCAGAATATAAACCTTTTTTAATATAAGCATCAATATATGGATTTACTTCAATTTTAATATTATTAAGTCTGTATACCTCTTTAATAATACCGATATACTCTTCTATTTTATCTACAAGGAGGATAGATGGAGTAGATTTTCCGGTACCATTACAAGTCGGACACACCTCTTTCGTCTCCACTTCAAGCACCGGGCGCACTCGTTGTCGTGTTATCTGCATCAAACCGAATTTACTTAAAGGCAAAATATTATGTTTTGCTCGGTCGTTTTTCATCACCTCTTGCATATGATCAAAAAGCTGATTTCGATGTGCACCTTCTACCATATCAATAAAATCGACAACAATAATACCACCTATATCTCTTAATCTTAACTGACGTGCAATCTCTGTACCGGCTGCTAAATTTACTTCCAAAGCATTCTCTTCTTGTGTTTGATTCGAACGTGTACGAGTACCACTATTTACATCAATAACGAACATAGCTTCCGTTTTTTCCAGAATTAAATAGGCACCTCTTTTAAACGATACTGTTCTACCAAACAAAGATTTTACTTGTTTTGTAATTGCGAAATGGTCGAAAAGCGGTATATCATCAGAATAAAATTTTACAATAGATTTTAAGTTTGGAGCTATCAATTCAAGGTATGACTCTACTTCATCAAAAATAGATTTAGAATCTACATAAATTGCTTCGTAATCTAATGTAAATAAATCTCTTAATATTGAAATAGTTTTACTACTCTCTTCATAAAGGAGTGCTATCCCTTTGGTTTTTCTAAGTTCAGAAAGAACTTTTAACCATCTTTTTTGCATAGCAATCAATTCAGATTCGAGTTCATCAAGATTCTTATTTTCTGCTACAGTACGTATAATAATACCAGTATTCGGAGTTTTTACGCTATGTACGAGTTTTCTAAGACGGTTTCTCTCTTCTGAAGTTTTTATTTTTTGAGATATAGATACTTTCTCCCCAAGAGGAAGTAACACCATATTACGACCTGCCAAACTAATTTCAGAAGTAAGTCGGGGGCCTTTGGTGTTAATAGGTTCTTTTACAATTTGAACCATTATATATTGTCCCTGCTGTAATACATTTTGAATATTACCATCTTTTGGCAAATCGTCAACACGTTTTACAATAGGTTCATGTTTTCTATCATTTAGAATTTGATTGATATAGTTATTAAAAGTAAGAAATTGGCTACCTAAATCATGATAATGAATAAAAGCCTCTTTTTCATAACCTATATCAATAAAAGCAGCGTTTAAACCGGGCAATAATTTTTTTACTCTACCGAGATAAATATTTCCGACTGCATACGTATGTTTTGAAGAATCTTTATGAAATTCTACTAAATTGTTATCTTCTAATATAGCAATAGAAATTTGTTCTCCACTAACACTAATAACTAATTCCTTCTTCATCAACACATTATATAATTATAATAATAACAAAAAACAAATTTAAAGTATAGTGAAAAACACGCAACCTTAAATTTGTTTTTAATCTTACAAAGGAAAAGAAGATTATTTTTTCTTCTTATGACGATCCTTTCTTAGTCTTTTTTTACGTTTGTGCGTAGACATTTTATGTCTTTTTCTTTTTTTTCCGCTTGGCATATTAAAACAAATTTAAAAAGTTAGCTCATTAATAAATTATTTTACCTTACCGGTAAATTCTTTAGAAGGTTTAAAAGCAGGAATGCTATGAGCAGGGATTTTAATTGTTGTGTTTTTAGCGATGTTACGAGCAGTTTTTTCTGCACGTTCTTTAACTATAAAGCTTCCGAAACCTCTCAAATATACATTCTCTTTTTCGGCTAAAGAGTCTTTTACACACTCCATAAAAGCTTCAACTGTTTTCAACACATCATCTTTACTGATACCAGTGTTAGAAGCAATCTTATTAACGATATCTGCTTTTGTCATTTTAGTATAAATTTAATTATTTGTTATTTATTATTTCTTTTATTTCACGCAAAATTTCGGACTGCAAATATACTACATTTATTTTATATGAAAAAATGATTTCCCTATTTTTTTTCATATTTATTTCTCTATCAAATATTTCTGTAATACACTTACAATTCGTTAGCATTTTGACTATATTTTAAATAATACAATAGTTACATTTTACTTCAACATTATTAAAATACAGCACTATACGCTATCATCCAATTACCAAAAAGCACTTAAAAATTAATATTAATCATTTTTTATTCAAATTATTTGGTCATATTAATTTTTTTTCGTTACTTTGAATACGATTTTAAAACTATATAATTATGTCTGTAAACAAAGTAATTTTAATTGGTAACGTTGGAAAAGAGCCTGAGGTACGTTACTTGGAAAACAACATCAAAGTCGCAAATTTTCCTTTAGCCACCACAGAAAGGGGCTACACTATGTCTAATGGAACTATTGTTCCGGATAGAACTGATTGGCACAACATTGTTGCTTGGCGCGGATTAGCTGATACTTCAGAGAAATATGTGCACAAGGGTTCTCAGTTATATATCGAGGGAAAACTTAAAACACGTAATTATGAAGATAAGGCCGGTGTTAGGAGATATGTAACTGAAATTTATGCAGAGTCTATTCAGATTTTAACTAGGAAAGACAATGCCAATAGAGAAAAAGAGATGGGTGATGAAGCGAATTCAAACGAAATTATCGACTCTCCTCAAGATGTAAATGATGTTAATGAAAACACTCCATTTTAAAGTATTCTTTTAATCAAAAAAAGAGGTAAGAAATTCTTACCTCTTTTTTTATATATAAAAAGCAGAATATAAATTCTGCTTTTATCATAACTCTAACAAAATAAAAAGCCTGAAGCATCAGGCTTTTGTGGTACCACCAGGAATCGAACCGGGGACACAAGGATTTTCAGTCCTTTGCTCTACCAACTGAGCTATGGTACCATTGTTTCTCTTTTGCGATTGCAAAGGTATAACATTTTTTTGATTCAGCAAAGCATTTCGCAATATTTTTTTCGCATTTTATTTATTTTACTAATATTCAAACATTTAAAATTAAAGAAACAAATATTAATCTAATAAATTTGTATCAATTTATACTATTACGTAGACTTTACTTCGTCATAAAAACTAAATTTTAGCAATAAAATTCTTTTATGACTGCATTTTTTATCTTAAATCATCGAATAATTATATATCTTTTACCTTAATTTTATCCATTTCCGAGGCTGTTGATGAAGATAATTTCTCCAACACCTCTTTTATTGCTTCTATCTCTTTATCTTCTATGATACTAAATTTTTCAGAACCATATTTCAATAATCTATCATATACAACATTTATTGTAATACGATCTATATCCATAGCCGGCTGATAATAATTCTCAACTGAATTATCTACAACAACTTCAGATACAATATTTATCTTTTCCAACAACTTTATATGATTTTGAACCAAACGTAATGGGATATTATATTTCTCTGAAATTTCTTCTATAGAGATAGGTGACTCAGCTTGCTGAAATTTATTTATAATAATTTTCAATATCACTATCAAAATATAATCACTATAGCGACGAGAGATATGCTCTATATCATATTTATAATTAAATATTTTTAAATTTTGACTGACATAACATAATTGAGCTCCAAACAGCACTATTAACCAAGTAAATTGAAGAAACATCAACAATAAAGGGATAGCAGCAAATGTACCATATACTGCATTGTATTTAGACAAAGAAAGCTGTCCTGAAAAATACACATTTTGTAATATCAACATGCATGTACCGGTTACTATACCGGAGAAAAATGCATCTTTAAAACTTACTTTGGTATTGGGTACATAAATAAAAACAAATGTAAAAAGAATCCAATATACAACGTATGACAATAAAAAGAGGAAAAACTTATATATTGGTTTTAAAAAAGAGCCGATAGCGGAATTATACATTATAACAACATATCCATCCACCCAATTGCTGATACTATTTGACAACACTATCAATAAAGGCACTAATATTAATATTGTAATATAGTTTGTAAATTGGTTAACAATCGATCTATTTTTATTAACATTCCATATTTGGTTAAAATTTGATTCTATTTGACGGAACATACTCAACACCGACCAAAGAAGCAATATAATACCTATTCCCACAAAAAAACCTCCATGAGTTTCTTCAAGATAATTATCTACAAACTCTAATACGTAAGGAAGAAGTTCTTGATTATCACTAAACAATTTATAAATAAAATTTTCTATAACATCCTTAATACCAAAACCTTTTGAAATAGCAAATATTAAGGCCAATATAGGAACTATAGCAAATATTGTATAATAAGTAAGAGAAGAGGCTTTTACCCAAAGACGGTTTTCTACAAAACACTGAATTGCCATTACCAGCTTTTTTAGAAGTTTGAAAAAAAATCCGGTAATACCCCGATATTCATTATCATTAATTCTAAAAAAATCCAATAATACTACATCCAAATGAGAAATGAAATAATAAACCTTATTCTTTTTTGTTGACATTTTCATAAACTTGAATTTATGTACAAATACACGAATTTTTCTCCAAATTACAAAATACAAAAGAACAAAATAACGATAAACTAATATAATATTTATTATAGGTTCGTCACAAAGACTTTTTAAAGTAAACTCATAAAATGAAAAAATAGTAGGGCTATAAGCCGGGTTTTGTATTGCAATAAGCAATGCTTGTCATTTATCTAGAATAATAGTTACCCATTATTTCAATCGACCTACCCTCCAACATCAGGCGAGCAACCTTCAAACGTTGGTATACTTGGTCTTTCAACCCATAAGACGTACTGCCCATAAATGTTACCACTATGGCGGTGAGCTCTTACCTCGCCTTTTCACCCTTACCCTATTGGGCGGTTATTTTCTGTTACGTTACTTAAACCTCACGGCCTACTTCCCGTTAAGAAGTATGGTGCTCTGCGTTGCCCGGACTTTCCTCTATCTCAAGCGACAAGCCACCCTACTATTTTATTTTGCAAAGATAATAATATTTATTTTATTTTTCTTATTTATAATTATTTTATTAACGAATTTATTTTTTTCAATATACTATACGATTGATACACACCCAATTCACCGGCTTTGCTCAAATCAGACACGGCATTTTTCACATTCCCGGTAATCAAATATATCAATCCCCTATTATAATATGCTTCCCCAAAATCGTTGTCGATTTTTATCGCTGATGTATATGCTGATATAGCTGAAATATAGTCTTTTTGATATACATAAATATTTGCTTTGTTATACCACGCAATTGCGAAGTCAGGGGCTAAAGAAATAACTTTTTCGTAATCGCGTAATATCATCTCGAATTCTGATGAATTATAAGAAGATTTTATCAAATCAACATCGATAATTTTATCTTTATTTTTCGTCAATGAATTATTGAAAGAATTTTCCATTTCATTCTTCCACTTCTCATTGTTATCTTTTTCCAGCATTTTAAATCGTATGTTTGCTCGGTTAAAATACGCCAAAACCATTGATGAATTGAGTATTATTGCTTTTGTGTAATCGTTAATGGCATTTTCAAAATCCTGTACCAATGAATAATCTAATGCTCTCAAAAAATAATTAATTGCATCGGTTTGATTATTTTCAATTTTTGAGGATAATAAGTCAATAGAATTAAAATGTAATGCTATCATCGCTTCCGTCAGTTTAACCTCTTTACAAACCAAATACAACTTAGCAGGACTCAATTTGGAATCATTAAAATTTTGTATAACTAATGGATTATAAAGTTTCGGTTCTATACCATTATTTTCTTTATATTGATAATAAGAAACAACGAAATTATCAATTTTATCCACTGTAAAATTATTGTTTTGTACCAGACCTCTAATACCCTTATTTTGGTCAGAAGCAGATTCGGAAATAAATAAAGAGGCTATAGAAGCTATTGCATCATCAATATTTACATCATCATTTACTTTTACATTTGTGTTTATTTCGTCTTTACCTTGTTTATGTTTCTTCTCAATTTCCGAGGCATTATATCTATCTATAAAAGCCTTTTTCTCATCTCCCTGTTTAGCATAAATATCTGCTCTATTATATAATGCCGGAATAAAAGAAGGATGTTTGTCGATTATCAATGAAAAATCGTTAATAGCATCATTATAATTACCTAATAATCCGTTAATTAAACCTCTTTGATAAATAGCTTCTGAAGATTCGGAATTTAAAGACACTACTTTATTTAAATCGGCAAGTGCATTATTATAATCACCAACTTCTATTCTCAGTAATGACCTATTAAACAATATATTATCATCTAAACTATCTAATTGAACAGCAGTATCAAAGTCGGCTAAAGCTTGACGATAATTCTTATTTCTATAATTAATAATTCCTCTATTGGCGAACGTACCAGGATTTTTTGTGCCGAGATTCACTGCTTTGTTATAATCATCAAGAGCGTTATCCTCATTATCCATCAACAAATTCACCAAGGCTTTTGCATTCCATGCATCAGCATTCAAAGAGTCGGTTTTAGCTATATCTGAAAAAACATTATATGCTGCTATGGTATCGGAATTCATCAACAACACCTTTCCTTTTTCAAATTTTAATGGAATGGATTTCGGAGAGATATCAATAAGAAAATTAATCCACACCAATGCGGAATCATATTGTTTCATCTGCTCTAACACCTCAACTTTATTAATGATATACAGCTGATTATTAGGACTAAACAACAAAGCATTATCAAAATCCATATTAGCCTCTTGTAACTTGCCAATATTTTTATTACAAAAACCTCTTGCATAGTAAGCCATAGGAATGAATGGATTTTTTTGCAATACATTATTTAAATCAGATTCCGCTCCATAATAATCTTCCAACTGAATTTTTGCTACCGCGCGATAAAAATATGGTTCTAATAGGTATGGTTTAACTTTAATTACTTGGTTGAAATATTGTATAGACAATACGTAATCTTCGAAATACAAAGCATTTTTGCCAATAGACATTAATCTATCGGTATTCATTTGTGCATGTAAATTAAATAAGATACTACACAAAAAGAGCAATATTACACTCAATTGTTTCACTGCTTATATGCAATCTCAGATTTTAAATTTTTCAATATTTCATTAAGTTTTTCAGAAGTATTGGTAGTGGTTGGTACAAGAGGTAACCTTAATACATTTTCTATATACCCCATACAAGACAATATACTTTTAACACCGGCAGGGTTTCCATCCCTAAATAATAAATCTATCATTTCAACAAAATGGTAATGTATTGCCCTTGCGCCTTGTAAATCTCCTCTTAAAGCCAGACGCACCATTTTACTAAATTCTTTTGGGAATGCATTTCCAACAACAGAAATCACACCTACGGCACCTAGTGTAATCAAAGGGAAAGTAATACCATCATCTCCGGATATTACCATAAAATTAGATGGTTTATTTTTTATGATTTCATCGATTTGTTTAAAATTTCCTGATGCCTCTTTTATGGCAACAATACTATCAAATTCACGGGCCAATCGGATTGTAGTTTCTGCAGAAATATTTACCCCTGTACGCCCCGGAACATTATATAATATTATTGGCATATTAGTACTTTTGGCGATTGTACTATAATGCTGGTATAATCCCTCCTGTGATGGTTTATTATAATATGGAGCAACACTTAATATAGCGTCTATATGAGAAAAATCAGTTTTCGATATTTGATTTATTACCCCCATAGTATCATTTCCACCAACACCCAATACAATAGGTAATCTGGATTGATTTACTTTAATTACTGTATCTATTATCTGTTTTTTTTCATTTTCTTTCAAAGTCGGAGTTTCTCCGGTAGTTCCAAGTACTACCAAATAGTCTGTACCATTTTGAATTTGAAACTCAACTAACTTTTCCAAAGCTTCAAAATCAACGGAAAAATCCTTTTTAAATGGAGTAACTAATGCTACCCCCATACCAACCAATTTATTTGTAAACATATTATTTTTATTTTGGTTTTACTTTATATCCTTTTTTCTTTAGTAGATTAATCAATCCATTTTCGCCAAACAAATGTAAAGCACCTACTATAATAAAACAATTATTATTTGTCAAATACTTATCTATTTTATTTATCCAATTTAAATTTCGAGCATCCAACATTAGAAATTTTTCTCCTTCACTCGTTGTACTATCATTTTGATACTCATCATATAAAAGTGACAAATCTCCTATCTGATATAATGAATCAATTTTAGATATCTCTTTTGAAAAATCTTCATATGATGATGCCACTTCATAAAGTTCTTTAGCTTGATTTTCCAAACTTTTCAATGTAAAAATAAGTTTCATTTGATCTTCTATAGATTCCAAACCGAATACCTCTTTCGATTGCTGTACTGCCACTTTTTGAAAAAAAGAATCCATCATAGAATCGTCATTTTTCGGATAATAAGCATCTAATAAAGTTTGAACTAACATATTGGAAATCATAATAGGTTTAAAATACTGCATCTGTTTCAAACCTACTCCCAATAATTTTGTACATACAGAATCTATTAATTCCGATTCTCTTTCATTACATAAAGAAAATATACTTTTATCAGAATAAATATAATGTGAGAATGAATTTATAGAATCTTCATTTAAATACACTTCTCCCAATACGATATCACAATCATTGAAGGCTTTATATACCTTATTATTATTTTTTAATGATGACACGCTCAAATAGTGATGAGAACCAACAAGATAACTAACATTATTGGAATTATGTTTTGTTATCTCGTATACAATTTGAGACGATACCTCAATTGGAAATATTAATAAAATAATAAATATAATTCGAAATACAGGTTTCATTTACTCTTTACCATCTTAAGATATTTAACAATTTGCTCCAATATTATTACCGAAAAATGTGACTCATTAATATCATCCGGATCTTTGACTTCCATCGACTCTCGTTGTGATGTAAAATCCAAAACAAAATCGTAGAAGTTAAAATTATCTTTTTTCACTCCGCAAGCAAAATTATATTCTACCATTGCCATTATATATGCTAAAGGCACTACAATATCTTCGGTAAGGTCTATAATAACGTCGTATTTATAATTGAAAATAGAGCCAATATGGTTAACATCGGGTTTGCCCAATAAATTAATATTTGATTTATCGATAACTACGTAATCATCTAAAGTAGGAGTATCCGACTTTTTTTTATTAACAAAGCAGCATGCAACTATATTCTTATTTTCTTTTTTCCCTTGCTTGATAAAATTCTTTATCTCGGAATTTTTCTCCAAATAATCACTATTAAACAATAACAAGATGTTTTCTACATCACTCCATGATTTATAAATAAGATTGTAATACTTCTTATTTAATTTCTTCTTCAAAAAATATTCTCTAATTGAAGCCATATCACTGTATCATTTTTAGAAATTCATCCTCGCTTATAATATTTACACCTAATTTATTGGCTTTTTCAAGTTTAGAAGGTCCCATATTATTTCCGGCAAGGAGATAATTTACATTTGAAGAAACCGAGCTAAGCATTCTTCCTCCGTTTTGCTCAATCATTAATTTATATTCTTCTCGAGAATGTAAATTGAATACGCCACTAATAACAAAATTCAAATTTTGTAATTTTGAAGACAATATCTTGTTATCATCCTCTTGTTTGAATTGCAAACCGACCTCTCTTAAAGTGTTAATAATACGAATATTATTTGCATCAGACATAAATTCAACAATACTTGTAGCTATCCGTTCACCCACTTCCGGGATTGCCATTAATTGTTCCTTTGAAGCATTAATAATATTGTCAATATCTTTAAAATGGGTTGCCAATAATTTTGCAGTAGTCTCTCCAACGAATCTGATTCCGAGAGCAAATAACACCTTATGAAATGGGATAGAATGAGACTTTTGTATAGCCTTAATAATATTATTCGCAGATTTTTCGGCAAACCTGTCTAAATCTAATAATTGTTTAGGAGTTAAAGAATATAAATCTGTAAAATCATGTATTAATCCGGCATCAAAAAGTAATGATATGGTTTCAGTTCCTAAGCCATCAATATTCATAGCTTTACGACCAACAAAATGCTCAATTCTACCTTTTATTTGTGGGGGACAACTGTTATAATTAGTACAATAATAAGCAGCTTCACCGGCATAACGTATTAAAGGAGAGCCACATTCAGGGCAGTGAGAAATAAATTGTACTTTATTGGAAAATAAATCTCGTTTTGATAAATCTACCTCTATTATTTTCGGAATAATTTCACCACCCTTCTCAATATACACCATGTCACAGATATGTAGATCTAAATTTTCCATAAAATCCGCATTATGCAAGGTGGCACGTTTTACTATTGTGCCGGATAGCAACACCGGAGATAAATTAGCAACAGGAGTGACGACACCTGTTCTTCCCACCTGATAATCAACACTTAATAATTTTGTCAATTCTCTTTCCGCTTGAAATTTAAAAGCAATAGCCCATCTCGGACTTTTGGCAGTAAGGCCTAATTTATTTTGTTGCGAAATACTATTTACCTTTAAAACAATTCCATCTGTTGCATAAGGTAAATGTTTTCTTTCCTTATCCCAATAATTGATATATTGCACAATTTCACTTAACTCATCACATAATTTGATATCTTTACTAATATTAACCCCATACGATTTAGCCATCATAAGATTCTCATAATGAGAATCGGAGGGTAAATTATCTCCCAACATGTAATAGATTGACGTGTACAGATTTCGTTGGGCAACAATTTTAGGGTTCAACAATTTGATGGTGCCGGCAGCAGCATTTCTCGGATTTGCAAATAAGGTTTCTTCGTTCTCTTCCCTCTCTTTATTAATTCTGTCAAACTCTTTCCACGGAAGTAATATTTCTCCACGAAATTCCACGCTTTCAGGATAATTATTCAACAATAATAGAGGAACGTTTTTTATAGTTCGAACATTATTGGTAATATCATCTCCTACAATTCCATCACCCCTGGTAATAGCCTTGGTTAGCTTACCATCCTCATAAATCAAAGAAACACTAGTACCATCAAATTTTAATTCACAAACTACTTGAAAAGGCTCGTTCAACAATTTAGCTACTCTATTATACCATTCTTGAACTTCAGCAATAGAATAAGTATTTGATAAAGAAAGCATCGGATATTTATGAGTAATATGTTCAAAATTATTATTTGACAAATCACTACCAACACGTTGAGTAGGGCTATTTGGATCGAAGCAATCAGGATTTTCCTTTTCTAATTGTTGTAATTTATACATCAATTTATCGAACTCTTGGTCACTTATAGTAGGTTCATTAAGCACGTAATAGTTATATTCATGCTTACGAATTAAATCTCTTAATTTGCTAATTTCTTGATTCATATAATAAAACATTCTCATTTTAAATAAGAACTCTGAATTTACAAAGTTAGTGATTATTATTTAATCTACAAAATCAACATATATCATTGAATACAACCATTTATCAACTTAAGAATTGATTTGTAAGTACAAATTATTCTTTGTACCTTTGCACGCAAATTTAAACAAATAAAATAATGAGTTATCAAATAAGAGAAGTATTCAAGCCAAGCATTATAGATTGCTTAAAAAATTATTCTAAAAAGCAGTTTTCAACAGACTTAATGGCCGGAATTATAGTAGGTATTGTAGCAATTCCATTAGCCATTGCATTTGGTATAGCAAGTGGAGTTGGTCCTACAGAAGGATTAGTAACTGCGATAATTGCGGGATTTATTATATCAGCATTTGGAGGAACCAAAGTACAAATTGGTGGACCTACCGGTGCATTTATCGTCATAATATATGGTATTATCCAACAATTTGGTACCGGAGGATTGATTATAGCTACATTAATGGCAGGAATAATGCTTGTCATCATGGGTCTTACAAAAATGGGTTCTATTATCAAGTTTGTACCCTATCCGGTAATTGTAGGTTTTACGGGAGGTATTGCCTTAACAATTTTTTCCACACAAATGAATGACTTTTTCGGCATGAATATCTCCGGAGTACCGGCAGGATTTATTGAAAAATGGGGATGCTATTTCAGTAATCTCTCTTCTATAAATTGGATTGCTTTTGCTATTGGATTAACAAGTTTACTAATCATAATCCTAACTCCAAAGATATCAAAGAAGATACCTGGCTCATTGGTAGCAATAGTTATAATGACACTTGTAGTATGGTTATTAAAAAAATTTGCAGGAATAGAAGATATAAAAACCATTGGTGACATATACGAATTACCAACAGGTGTACCGGCACCGATATTACCTGAATTAAATCTTGCAGAAGGAGAATCTACATGGAGTGTCATACGATCTTTAATGCCTGCTGCCTTTACAATAGCAATGCTAGGAGCAATAGAATCATTGTTATCCGCTATGGTTGCCGATGGTGTTATTTCCGATAAACACAACTCTAATACCGAACTTATTGCACAAGGTATTGCAAATATTGTAGTTCCTTTCTTTGGAGGTATTCCTGCTACCGGTGCTATTGCTCGTACAATGACAAACATCAACAATGGTGGTAGAACTCCAATAGCTGGAATGATACACGCAATAGTATTATTGCTTGTACTTCTATTGATGGGTCCTCTTGTAGGTTTAATTCCTATGCCTTGTCTTGCCGCTGTATTAATAATGGTTGCTTACAACATGAGCGGATGGAGAACTTTTGTTTCTTTATCAAAAAATCCAAAGAGTGACTTTGCAGTATTAATGGTTACCTTTGTACTTACTGTAATATTTGATTTAACCGTAGCTATAGAAATCGGTTTATTATTAGCTATTGTATTGTTCTTAAAACGTACAAGTGAATCGGTTAATATCCGTCACTTTAGAGATGAAATTGACCCTAACCAAGAGATGGATATTCAAATCAATAATGAAGAGAAATTAATCATACCTAAAGGGGTTGATGTTTATGAAATAGATGGTCCTTACTTCTTTGGTATTGCAAACAAATTTGACGAAATAATGTCAACGATAGCAAACAAGCCAAAAGTTCGAATCATTAGAATGCGTAGAGTGCCATTCATGGATTCTACCGGTATTCACAACTTGGAGATATTAATTAATCAATCTAATAAAGAAAATATACATGTAGTATTATCCGGTGTAAATGAATCGGTACGCAAATCACTTGAAAAGGCGGATTTCACAAAACTTCTGCCTTCAGAAAATATATGTGCCAATATTAATATTGCTATAGAACGTTCAAAACAATTGTTATAATTATGTCAATTTTTAAACGTATTCTTTATATATTACCATTTGTAATATTGCAGTGTAGCTGTTTAAATTTATTTCCAAACAAAAACAAAGATATTTATACAGCCACTGTAACATTACAAAAGGAGGGAGATACCCCTTACTTTATTACAGATGATAATAATATTATATTAACAACTACAGAAAAAATTGATGACTATACTCATAAAATAGGTAATAGATTTTTTATTTCATACACTATTAGTACTCAATATTCCGAAACACAAATAGAAATATCTTTAAATAATATTATTGAATTAAAAAACAGTGATATTATTACTTCCGACTATACTACAAACAAAAATACTTATTGTATACCTAAAATGGTATGGTTTTCCGGTAATCATTTAAATTGTATCTTTACAGCTGCAATTACGGATATAAACAAGCACGACTTTATTATGATTCTAAAAGGAATAGAATCAAACACTCTTTCTTTAGAAGTTATCCATACAAATGATAATGATTCGGAATCTGTTAACCGTGATTTTGCATTTACTTATGACATTGAAAAGTATATTAAAGAGTATAATATCCAAAACATATCTTTAGTTTATCAAGATTTATACAAAGGGAAAGAAACTATATCTATAAAAATACAATAGCAACATTATCTGATTTAAATGAAAAAACTATTTTTAATAATATTTTGCTTTATGATTAGTTTGTGTATCAATGCACAAGCTCTACCTTTCACTGTTTCAAACAATGGAGGATATTTAATATTGACAGATAATCAATATAACTTAGATGCAATTATATTATTAAATGGGGTTGATTTATCTTCGGAAATAAATTATATCGGTACAAATACTATAGAATGGCAATACAATATCGGCGGAACTACTTTTAAATCAAACCAAAATAGTTTATCATTAGACGAAAATATAAATTATAAAGTATTTATTAACGGAATAGAGAGTTATAATTTTTACACAATAGACTATTCTCAATATCTACCAATAATCAATGACATTGAAATAGAATCGGAAGAGAACATAGAATGTGAGAATATTACTTTAAAATTTATTGGCAATGTAATAGAAATTCCATATGTAGACAAAGATGGTAATACAAAATTTTTACCAAGGAATTTTACGTTAACATATGAGAACAGTACATGGAGTAATGAAAATTGGATTGATTCTACATCTACTATAACGATTACATCCCCACTTACTTCCACTACTATTGCAGCTCCAAATAAAAGTACTACTTTTAAATTTTTCGGAGATGAATATGCTAATGAATTAGGAATTAATCTCGATACTATATACAAAGATTATTCTGCTGTAAAAATAGAATGTCACCTAAAGGGTACTATCATTGAAAGAGAATATAAAAACGAATTGGATAGATCTTCAGAATCCGGGATAGAAGGTTCCGGACCTTTAGTAGTGGAATTTCTATCAAGAGCAAACCCTGTCAATCCGATTTATTATGAATGGTTTGTAAATAATGTAGAAACGCCTAACAACTATCAGAGATATAATGATATCGACTTATTATATAAATTTGAAGATAGTGGGGAATACTTGGTAAAATTAACTGCAAGTAATGGACGATGTGAATGTAGAGATTCATTACACATAAAGGTATTAGAATCGTATATTAGCGTACCAAATGCATTTACACCAAATGGAGACGGACTAAACGACGAATTTCGTGTTGCCTATAAATCTATAGAGCGCTACTCTATCATTATCCAAAGCCGTTGGGGTAGAACCGTTTATACTAGTAAAGACCCAGGAAAAGGTTGGGATGGTACTATCAATGGCAGACCTGCTGCTGAAGGTACTTATTATTATGTAATTATCGCTACGGGATATGACGTAGATTTAAAGGGCAAACAAGTAAAATACCATTTGTCCGGAGACATTAATTTGATTAGAAGCAGATAAGATGTATAGATATTTTTGTGAAATTTCATATAATGGTACTGATTATTGCGGATGGCAAATTCAGCCTAATGGGATATCTGTGCAAGAAACTTTAAATAAATATTTCACCACAATACTAAGAGAAAATATTGAGCTAACAGGAGCCGGACGAACCGATGCGGGTGTGCATGCAAAAGGAATGACAGCTCATTTTGATGTAACTACTCCAATTGTAGATATACAAAAATTTATTTCAAACATTAATAATTTTTTACCTCCTTCTATTGCAATTAATATTATCTATCCTGTAAAAAACGATGCACATTCAAGATTTAGCGCATTAGGAAGACAATACGAATATCATATAATTCAAAAAAAATCACCTTTCTTCACAAATACTGCATACAAATATACAAAAGAATTAGACATAGAAGTGATGAATATGGCATGTGAAGAATTAAAAAAATATTCTGATTTTACAAGTTTCAGTAAAGTACACACTGATGTGAAAACTTTTATTTGCTCAATAAAAGAGGCCTATTGGATAAAAAATAATGATCATATAATCTTTACTATAGAAGCTGACAGATTTTTACGCAATATGGTTCGTGCTATTGTAGGAACAATGTTAGACGTTGGCACACATAAAATTTCAATTTCTCAATTCAAACAAATTATAGAAAGTAAAAACAGATGTAATGCCGGACATTCTGTACCCGCTTGCGGATTATTCTTTATTAAAGCTACTTATCCCGACGAGATATATATTTAATTTTTACTCATATAGTTACAAATATTTTTCACTGTTTTTTCTATAGGAGTAAATTCAAAATCCAAATCCTTTTCAACCCGCTTGGAAGAGTAATATTTTCGTGTAGTCATTATCCTTGCCATATTCAAATCCAATTGATTTTTTATTCCAAACAAACGACAAAATATTTCTGATAATATAGCGGCTAAATATACAATTGGCTTGTGTAATGGTAATGGAGGATAATGTTTAAACCCTTTTAATAACATTGTCAACAACTCTCTATTTGACAAATTAGCACCTACCAATTGATAAACATTATGTTTTGTATTTTCACGCTCAATTAACAATAACAACACACGACAAACATCCTGAACATCAACATATCCCGTTCCACCCAAAGGGGCAAAAGGGACTCCTTTTTTTGCCAGATATATTATTTTTACACTACTTGCATTATTAATAGAAACTCCTAAAATAGGACCGGGACATACTGCATAAGTTTTCATTTCTTCATTATTAAAGCTGATTACCAGATTCATAGCATCTCTTTTACTTATCCCATAAATAGACGTTTCTTTATCTAAATCAATAGGAGACTCCTCATCAATATATTTATCATTACCGATAACATCTCCAAGAGCTGCAATAGAACTTAAATAACAAAATTTCTTCACTTTAGCTTTTGCTGATTGCTCTAATAAAAAGCGAGTATAATTATAATTAATATTATACATATCACTTTTATCTGCTTTTGTCAAATCAACAATTGCTGCACAATGAAAAACGACCGAGCAGCCGGATAAGAGGTCTGATATTTTATTTGAGCAAAAATCATCAGTAACATACCACTCTATTTTATCTAATAACTCATGACTTAACTTATAATAATCAAACACATAAAAAAGTTGATTTAATTTACTCGACGAACGCCTCATTGCCACAACAGAGTAATTATTTTTCAAAAGATAAGCAACTAAATGAGAGCCTACAAAACCGGTAGCTCCTGTTACAAAACACTTCATATATTCAATATAAAAGAGTATACACCAACAAATTACAATTAATTTTTAAAATTAAATAATTCAATATTCATTATTTCCCAAGGTCATATATTAAAAAATCTATGAATATAGTAAAATATTAAAAAAGAATTAGTAACTTTGCATTATGGATTTAAAAATATTAGGAAAGAACATACGCAAAGTACGTCAACAAACCGGATTGACGCAAGAAAATGCAGCTAATGATTTAGACTGCTCATTAAACACTTATACAAAAATAGAGCGTGGTGAGACCAACGTTCCATTTCTTCGTTTGGTACAAATAGCAGAATACTACAAGGTACCTCTATCTGAATTGGTGAAAGGTCCTAATGATTTAGATATCAACAACCTCTCACAAGAGATAAAATCAATAAAAGATGATATTGAAATAATAAAGAATATATTATCACACAGATAATATTTACTTTAAAAACAATCTTATCATCCATCTTTTAAGAGTGGAATATGGCTGATATCTTATCGGGATATCTAAAAATGTTTTACTCTTTGAAATACTTTTTTCATGACTAAAAGTATAAAAAGAGTGCTTCCCATGATAATTTCCCATTCCACTATTTCCCACACCACCAAAAGGTAGATAATCCGAAGCCAGATGCATAATTGTGTCATTAATACATCCCCCGCCAAAAGAAATTGTATTAATAAAATAATTTATAACATCTTTTGTGTTGGAGAATACATAAAGAGCTAAAGGTTCCGGAAATTTTGCAATAATTTTTTTTGCATCGTAAATATTTTCCACTGTTAATATTGGCAGAATCGGTCCGAATATCTCTTCTTGCATTACTTTATCATTTTCAGCAACATTATCCATTATCGTTGGTTCTATTTTCAAAAATTCTGCTGAAAATTTTCCACCATAAACTACTTTTTGAGTATCGATCAAGTTTAACAATCTATCAAAATGGCGTTGATTTATAATTTTCCCAAAATTATTGTTAAATAAAATGTTATCTCCATATTGACTATTAATTTCCAATATCAAGTAATTAATCAGTTTTTGCTTAACATCTTTTGTAACAATAATATAATCGGGGGCAACACAAGTTTGACCTGCATTCAATAGTTTCCCGAAAATAATCCTTCTTGCAGCCAATCTAAGGTCGGCAGAAGAATCAATAATACAAGGACTTTTTCCTCCTAATTCTAGAGTTACAGGAGTTAGATATTTTGAAATTTTTTGCATTATTGAAGAAGCCACAACAGAATTACCGGTATAAAATAGATAATCAAACTTATATTTCAATAATTCGTCAACAACACTTTTATCTCCAATAATTACAGAAACATATTCCTCAGAAAATACTTCATTAATAATTTTCGATATTACTTCACTACAATTAGGGGAAAGTTCAGAAGGCTTTACTACGGCACAATTTCCGGCAGCGATAGCTCCAATAAGAGGCTGTAAAGACAAGAGAAAAGGATAATTCCATGGGGCAATAATTAATACAACTCCATATGGGGAATATTGGATATATCCCTTAGAAGGCCAAGAAGAAAGAGGTGTCTTTACCTTTTTCGGTTTCGTCCAGTTTAATAAATTATTTTTAATGTAACTTATTTCATTTAACAGTAATCCTATTTCACAAGTATAAGCTTCATCTTCATTTTTGCCTAAATCTAATTGTAAAGCATTATAAATTAATGTAGTATTATTACGAATAACATTATATAATTTATCCAAAAACTCTATTCTATTCTTAACGTTAAATGTATTACCATTTTGGAAATAGTTTCTCTGCTTATTAATTACATCTAATATATTATTCATTCCCTTGCAATATTCTTTTAGTTTCTTTTAGAGCACTTTCATCATCAGTAATAATTAAAATAATGTCGTTCTCAAATAATTTAGTATTTCCCTTCGGAATAAAATATGCATTATTCCTTTTCACCATAGCAACTAATGTATGGTCCGGAATATTTATATCCATAATTCTATTACCATTTTGCAACATTTGCTTTTTTACTATAATCTCACACATTGCAGATTTAATTTCATCGGAAAATTCCACATCAAATTCATTAAGTTTATTTTTCTCCTTATAAGGTAAATCTAAATGGAGCAATTTTGCAACCGGAGAAATAAAAGTACCTTGAATAACAAGGGAAAGAATTGTAATAAAGAATACGATATTAAATATTAACCTCGAATTATCAACATCAGCAATCATAGGGTAAGTAGCAAATATGATAGGAACCGCACCTCGTAAACCAACCCAAGAAACAAATAAACGGCTTTTTAACGAAAATTTTCGAAATGGCAACAGAGAAAGGAATACGGAAATCGGTCGTGAACATACAATCATAAACAATCCAATCAAGATTCCAAGACCTGATAGTGGCAATAATTCTGAAGGATTAACTAATAAACCTAAAGAAAGGAACATAATTATTTGAAACAACCAAGTAATACCATCAAAGAATTTCATAGTACTACGTTTATGAACAAACCTATGATCACCAATCACCAAACCTCCTACATACACAGCCAAAAAGCCATTGCCGGAGATAAAGGATGTAAATCCATAAATAAAAAGCATAATTGTAAGTAACAATACGGAATAAAGAGCATCATTACTTAGATTAATTTTATTTATAATTTTAACAGCCAATAATCCCAACAAATAACCACTAATAGCGCCAAAACATAACTGACGTAAAAACAGTGATATCACGTCTACAACATCAATAGAAGGAGAATTAATTAATTGTAACAACACTATGGTTAACATATAAGCCATAGGGTCATTACTACCACTCTCCAACTCCAATAAAGGGCGCAGATTTTCTTTTAAAGACAACCCCTTAGATCGAAGGATAGAAAAAACGGAAGCAGAGTCGGTAGAAGACATTATAGCTCCTAATAATAATGCTTCAAAAAGGGAAAATGAAAAAGAAGTAAAAAAATTCTTTGTAATAAAAAATATAAATAACCCTGTAATACAAGCAGTAAATAGCACTCCAAATGTAGCTAAAATGAGTCCAGGCACTACTACCGGTTTAATTTCTTTAATATTAGTATCCATACCTCCGGAAAAAAGTATGATATTGAGAGAAATGATACCAATATTTTGAGCTAATACCGGAGAGTTAAAATCAATAATATTTAATACATCGGTTCCGGCTATCAATCCAATTAATAGAAAGAGCAATAAAGTAGGCACACCAAACTTGTATCCGGCTTTTCCTATAATCAAACTAATAAAAATTAAAACCGAAATAATCAAGAGGAAACTATCTAAAGAAATCTCCATAGCTTATTTATTTAATAAATCTTTCACTAATAGAGGTACTCCAACAGATGCTCTATATGGATATGGGTAAATAATATTTGGAACATTTGGATATTGCAATACACTATCCTTATCATTTAATGCCGGATCTACAATATAAATTGGAACATTATTTTCCACAAAGTGGACTAAAGAGGCTGCAGGATAAACATTTAATGAAGTACCAATAATAATTAAGATATCAGCTTTCCTTGCAATATCAACGGCAATATCCATATTAGGAACAGGTTCACCGAAAAATACTATGAAAGGACGTAACAGAGAACCATCAATATGTTTACTATCTTTAGCTTGTTCCCATCCATTAATCTCTACTGTTTTTGAAGTATCTTTTGTACTACATAATTTTGATAATTCTCCATGGAGATGAACTATATTTTTAGAACCGGCTCTTTCATGTAAATTATCAACATTCTGAGTAATAATATATGTATTGAATTTTTCTTCAAGTTCCACTAACGAGTAATGCGCTGCATTTGGTTGTGCCTCCAACATCTCTTTTCTCCTATGATTATAAAAATCAATAACAAGGTCTCTATTACGATAAAGAGCTTCTACGGTACAAATATCTTCAACTCTATGATTTGCCCACAAACCATCAGAATTTCTAAAGGTAGCCAAACCGCTATCAGCACTAATTCCGGCTCCTGTAAGTACAACAACAGTCTTTTTCATTTGATATAATATTATAGATAAAACGATTAAAAAGGATCTTTCTTTACTATTAAATGTAAAACGAATCGCAATAATTTCGGTGTATATTTTGAAAGCGATAATAAGATTTTACTCTTATAATCGTTTTGTAAATAGCTATTACAAAGACTAATTCCGATTTTTTGTGAATCTGAAATCATACTATATACGATGTTCGATTCAAAAGATGGTGAATTGATGGTATAAATCAAAATTGGTATTAGTAATCCTTTTTTAATATACAGATAGTCTAATTCTTCTTTGTAATCGTCGTATAAATTATTAATTTTCAACATAGTAATAAGGCTATTATACATAGATTGTTTTTTACTATGTTTATCAGGATCGGGAATATTCGACACACTATTTTGTTGAATTCTATAATGGTATCCCAACTCATTTACAAAAGAAATTGATTTACAACAAGATACCACATGCCACCAAAAATAGCTATCCTCAGAAAATTTTCCTTTAGGGAAAAGGATATTATTTTCAATCAAGAATTCTTTATTATAAAGACCCGTCCAAAAATATGCAACTCCGGAAGTAAATAATAATTTTCTTGTTTCTTTCGATACTCGTCCATTAGGAATAATTGGCTGAGAAAGTTTTTTAATTTTTCCATTAGCGAATTCTTTTTGTGCATAACAAAATGCGAAATCCGCATCATATAATTCTGCACGTTTCAGCAAAGATTCGTACATCGATACTTCACACCAATCATCGGCATCTACAAAAGCAATCCATTTTCCTTTTGCCTTGGAAATACCTAAATTTCTAGCAGCCCATGCACCACTATTATTAGGGGTTTCATACACCAAAATATGAAATCCTAATTCATGATTATTCCTAATGTAATTTACTATCTCAACACTTTTATCCGTACCATGATCATCTATTACCAATATTTCTATATTATTGATAATAGTTTGATTTAGCAGACTATATAAACACTGTTGGATATATTTTTCTGCGTTAAATAATGGTATGATAACAGATATTTCCACTTATTACGCTACATTTATATTCTTACTTCGATTATAAATACTGAAACAAATTAGTAAGATAATGATAGAAACAACAACAATAGAGAATATGAGAGAAATTGTATGACATTTTTGGTATATATTATCATGGCATACAAATTCAATTGTATGATTTCCGGACGGAACTTCAATAGCTCTTAATATATAATTTGCTCTAAATAGAGGAACTTCATTACCATCAATAAAAGCTTTCCATGTTTTATAATACACTTCACTAAATACGGCCAATTGCGGAGAAGAAGCATTTGACTTATATATTAATCTACCAGGATTAGCATATTCGGCAAGTTCTATAACTGCAGTAGAATCCACATTATAAGAATTACCATTAACATAATTTTTCCATTCTACATCAACAAGAGCGGTAGATTTTGGATTAAAAGTATTTAACGCTAATATTTCATCATCAGGTGTATCCATCCAAGCAATACTATCGACAAACCAAGCATGGCCTAACGCATTGTAATTGCGCTGAACATTAACACCATTATTACCATTATAGATAATATATCTTGTATTAAACATATTCAATACATTTTGATTAATATTTCCGTGTAAATGATAATCAATAATATCTTGAAATCTACGCAATTTAACAGGGGAGTATCCACCTAAAGATTTATGATAATAAGAAGTCTTTGACTCGTTAAAAGTATTTGTAGCTAAATTCAGTACACGATAATCAGGGTCATTAGGTCGGTCATTAATAATCATTCTATCCAAATCTGTTTCAGCAATAGTACGCACTGATTTTTTAGGGTAAAAACTATCGAAATTTACAAAGCGTTTTGCAACTCCCCATAAATCCACAACCATCAATAAACAGATAGGAATTAGCAGGTAATAAGATTTAATTTTATCAATTTTTAGATATACAAACAGACATATAGAAGCCCCGATAATGAACAATAAAGAGCGAATAGAATCATTGACAAGCATAGCTTTTCTATCATCCATAAGTGCACTTATCAACCAATCAGGAAGATTTTTATCTGTTTCTCCTGAAAAATCAAACATTGAACCGGAGAATAGGATAAATATCAAAATACAAGAACCGACAATAGACAAAGAAATGATAATAGGCTTAATAAATTGTTTTTTATCTTGAGCTTCAAAAATAGTTTTAAGTGCCATCACTGCTAAAGTAAGCATTGTAAAATTTGCAATTACCAAAGACATTGATGGGGTTCGGAATTTGTTATATAGAGGCAAATAATCGAACATCCAAGAATTAAAAGTTTCAAAATTTTTACCCCATGATAGTAAAATAGCGATTATAGTACTGATTAATATCCACCATTTATCAGCCGACTTACAAATTATCAAGCCTAAAATAAATAAGAAACAAACAATTGCACCTGCATAAACCGGACCGGAAGTAAAAGGTTGGTCACCCCAATACATAGGAGCTGCTTTGCAAAAGTTATCTGCTTGTCCTGTAGACTTTAATTTTTTATAAGTTTCTGAGTCTTTACCAATATTATAATGAGAACTTGCTCCATACATATTTGGAATCAACAAGGTAAATGTTTCCGCTTTTCCATAACTCCACATATAAGCATAATCTATGTCCAATCCGGTATTTTCCTTGTTTCCGTCAGGATCGGATTTCAATACTGCCCCACCCCTCATTGTTTCTTTAGAAAAATCTAAAGTAGGTATTAATTTATCAATAGCAGGAGCTATGGAAAGGATTGCAACAATTACTAGAATTACAGAAGATAACAAATATTGTTTGATTTCTTTATGCTTCACTGCATAAATAAAATAAACAATGGCTAAAGATATTATAACTAATAATAAATAATATGTAATTTGCTGGTGATTCCAATAAATATTCATTCCTGTAGCTACCAATGTAATAATAATACCGGAAAAATATTTACGTTTATAGCACAATATAATTCCTCCAATAATTGGAGCCATTGTTGCCATAACTAATGCTTTACTTACATGGCCTGCATCAATTATTATTAAGTTATAAGAGCACAATGCATAGGCAATAGCGCCAAATATACTTAATATATTTTTACAGCCAATAGAGAGTAAGAATATATAAAAACCCAACATATATACAAAGAATACTCCGGCAGAGTTATAAGGTAAAAAACCAGTCAATGGCTTACTCAAATATTGAAATACATTATTTGTTGGCAAAGGGAAAGAATAATTTACCGGCATTCCTCCAAACATAGCATTTGACCAATGGCAATACTCTCCCGTAGCTTCGGTATATTCTCTGGCATCATTACCCCACCCCAAATAGCTGGACACATCTCCTTGAGCCAAATCTTTATTTTCAAGGAATGTTGGTAAAAAATATACTAAAGTAATAATATAAAAAACAGCTATGGCTATTACATGTGGTAATATTTTTTTTGCTATACTCTTGATATTCATCTTAATTTATATTTAATTAATAATTGTGCCAATCCATCTTCCAATGAAATTTTTGCTTTCCAAGGAATTATTTGATTATTATTATTTATTGGAGCAACAGCGTACATCACATCCAAGGGACGATAATCTATGCCTCCCCATAATATATTTAATTTTTTACCGGTTTTTGTTTCAATAAGAGAAGCTAAATCCCTTACTTTAGTACCAATACCTGTTCCGATATAAAAATTCTCTCCATTCTTTAATAACGGAACTTTTTCTTGTATTTTTACAGCATCTATATAAAAATCCACGACATCATCTACATGAATAAAATCGAGAATTTGATTACCCGGAGACATTTTTACCGGATTTATTGATGAAATACTTTCCATCATATAATCCATTAATTTTTTTGCTGTATCATTTCCTCCATATATTGTATATGGAACGACATTAATATATTTAAACCCTCTTAAATGAGAATAATAGTCGACAAAATGCCGAAAAGCACTCTTCGTTGCAGTATATAGATATGCGTCATCAAAACCATTTTCCGAACCACAACGAAATTCAGCAAAAGATCCTGTATTTATGAAAAGTGAAAAAGAATCTAATTTTGATAATGCAGACAATAATTTAACTCCAAAGGTAATATTAGCCTCTATCATTGAGTCAATAATATCATCATCATTACGAGAAGTAGATAATGTTGCTAAATGAATACATATATCTGGTTTAAAAATAGGAATTTCCTTTTCCATCTCAGAGATTGAGACATGCTTACATATTGAGTAAGGCAACAGAGACTCTGCTTTAACAACATCTCTATTTAATGTAAGAACGGAAATATCATCAAAAGATTCTGACAATTTTTTCACAATTCTTCTTCCTACGTACCCTGTAGCTCCTGTGATTAATACTTTCATAAATTATATTCTATTTCGCTCAGTTCTAATTTATCAGCCTCTTCCGGATTATGCAATTCGGGAATAATATCAAGCAATATAGAGGTACCGTCCGCCATACCCTCAAAAGCCATCCAAAGCATAGGGTCGACCGTTAATCTGGCATATACCCCTTTTTCTACTATTGCAGAAAACCATTCGCATTCATTCATACTTTGGCAATCGTCAAACGAAGCACCATGAGCAGAAAGAATAACAGAACAAAATTTTCCACGTGTATCACTATTAGGTCTATCATCATAAATAATAAAACGGATAGCCCCGGAAACTACAACGATATTCAATTTCATCCGTCTGTGACGTTTCCATCCTTTTCTAACACCTTTTTTAGCTTCAGAAAAATAGGCTTCACCAAAGCCACAATAATCAGCATCAGAAGCTTTTAAAGCATGCAAGACATCACCCTTAGGGGTGTATATTCTTTTCAAAGGAGTGACAGAAACTCCATTTATTAAAGGCTCCATAATAAATCTTGTTTTTTTGCCTCTTGAACGAAATTTTCTATTTGAGCAATAGTAACATCGTACAATCTGTTTTCATCTCCACTATAATATTCTCTATACCAATCAGTAATATATTTCACTGTAGATTGGTAGCAAAGAGTGGAATGCCAATTAAGATAAGCTAATGCTTTATCACAATTCAACTTCAGCAATTTAGCCTCTTCAAATGGTATTTGACCTGTAATAGACACACATTTTTCCGGATTCATACCCCAATTAATAGCGATATCAGTTACAAGTTGAAGCACGGTTTTTGTTTGTTCTGCCCTTGGTCCGAAATTAAAAGCTTCGCCATTATTGATTTTATTGGAAGCTAACATTTGGCCTAGACGAAGGTACCCGCTCAAAGGTTCTAAAACATGTTGCCAAGGACGAGTTGCTTTAGGGCTACGTATTTCAACGGGCTGATTATTTGAGAAAGCTTGTATAGTATCAACAACAATTCTATCTTTACTCCAATCGCCACCTCCAATAACGTTACCGGCGCGAGCTACACCTAATTTTACAAATGGATTATTTTTGATAAAAGAGTGCCAGTAACTTTTTATTACCAATTCTGCAGCACCTTTTGACCCGGAATATACATCTTTACCGCCCATGGCATCATTTTCTCTATATCCCCATATCCACTCTACATTATCATAAGCTTTATCACTAGTAATTAATACAGCAGTTAGATTCCAATCCACACTCTTTATGGCTTCTAGCACAGAAGCAGTACCAATAACATTGGTTGAAATAGTATCAAAAGGATTTTTATACGAAGTAGAAACAATAGCTTGAGCTGCAAGATGAAAAATAAAGTCAGGCTTAATTTTATTTACAAAATCAGCAAAAGCATCTTTATCTCTTACATCTGCAAACTTCTGTTCTTCTATTTTATGTTCAAGGTCTAATACCTTATACATTGAAGGATTAGTAGGTACATCAATAGAGTAACCATACACTTTAGCTCCACATAACAAGAGCCATGTAGAGAGCCAAGAACCTTTAAATCCGGTATTACCGGTAATAATTACTTTTTTATTTCGATAGATATCACTGAACATAAATTACCAAATTTTCCAAGGAGCTTTATTATTATCCCATAATTGATTTAACTCTACATTATCTCGTAATGTATCCATCGGTTTCCAAAATCCTATATGTTTATAAGCATTAATCTGTTGTTGAGCCAATAAACGTTGCATAGGTTCTCTTTCAAACATTTCATGGTCCCCTTCAAGAACGTCAAAAACGCCAGGTTGACAAACAAAGAAACCGGCATTAATCCATGATCCACTATTTTGAGGTTTTTCTAAAAAATTCAATACAGAGCCATCACTATCTATATCGACAACACCCAATTTTCCACTTGGCTGATAAGTAGTCATTGTAAGTAACTTACCGGATTTTTTATGACATTCTATAGTAGCATTAATATCGATATCACCAACTCCATCACCATAAGTAAGTAAAAACGGAGAGTCGCCGATATACTTTTGAATACGTTTTATTCTACCACCGGTAAGAGTATTCAAGCCGGTATCTACCATAGTTACCTTCCAATTTTCGGAGTGGTTATCCAATACTTCTACGCTATTATTTGACAAATCTACGGTCATATCGCAATTATGTCGAAAATAATTTGCAAAGTACTCTTTAATAACATATTGTTTATAGCCACAACAAATAATAAAGTCATTAAAACCATAATGGCTATAAATTTTCATAATATGCCAGATAATTGGTTTTCCGCCAACCTCTACCATTGGTTTTGGTATTAACTGGGTAGCTTCACTTAATCGAGTGCCAAATCCACCTGCTAACAATACTACTTTCATAAATTAATGTACAATTAAATTATTGACGATATAGTGATTCCGCATTTTTTTTAGAAGCTCTTCTTGTAAAAAATTCATCTAGATACCCTATGCCATATCCAAATAGTTGGAAATAACTAGTGACGATAGACAACAATGCAATATTAATATTTTTGTTTTTGATAAGCGACTCACAAAATATTAATAATACATAAATGAGAAGAGGCAATAAAAACAGAGCATTACAAAATATTATTGACAAGAGAAGCAAGAAAACATTTCCCAAGAAGAAACAAGAAGGCAGAAGGTGCATAATTTTAAAAGACCCCGGATGAAGCGATGACAATAATATTCTCGCTTTACCAAAGGTATTAACCTGTTTAAAAAAGCCTTTAAGAGATATTCTTCTTTTATGAAAGACAAAAGCATCTGATATTAATCCGACAGAAAAGCCTGCCTCTTTAATACGCATACTTAAATCTACATCTTCACCTATCATCTCGCGATAACCATTTGTTTTCTCAAATACTTCTTTTGAAAAGCCCATATTAAAAGCGCGAGGCATAAAATTTTTCATCTTTTTTCTACCCCCACGAATTCCACCGGTAGTCATTATCGACGTCATAGAATAATTTATGGCTAATTGTAAGGTAGAAAAGGAGTCATCGGCATTATCCGGACCTCCAAAACAATCAAGATAATTTTTCGACAAACTATCTCTAACCACCGAAATATAATGTGGAGGAATAATACAATCAGAATCGAAAAGTAAAAAATAATCGCCGGAAGCATATGCCATTCCATGATTACGTCTTGTACTACGACCTGTATTTTCCTCAAAATATTTAATATTTAAAGAATTGGAGTAATTCTCTACAACACTTTTACAAGTATCTACACAAGTACCCTCCATAATAATGACTTCAAAATCTTTATCTGTTTGATTTTTCAGACTATTAAGGAATTCATTAATTTCTTCCGATCTATTATATACAGGTACTATTATAGAAAACTTCATAATATTACAATTTATTTTTAATTAATTTCGATTCTTCTTCGTAACCCGGTTTATCGAGTAAAGCAAACATATTCTTTTTATAAGCCTCAACACCAGGTTGGTTAAAAGGATTAACTCCAAGAATATAACCACTTATTCCACAAGCAATTTCGAAGAAATACAATAATTGTCCTAAGTAATATTCCGATAATTCGGGCAAAACTATTTTAAGATTAGGAACACCACCATCTACATGAGCGATACATGTACCTAATTCCGCCATTTTATTAACATTATCAATATTTTTTCCTGCCAAAAAATTCAATCCGTCCAGATTATCTTTATCATGAGGAATTAATAATGAATGGGTTGATTTTTCGACGGTGATAACTGTTTCAAAAAGGTGTCTTTCACCATCTTGAATATATTGTCCCATTGAATGTAAATCAGTAGTAAAATCGACTGCTGCAGGAAAAATTCCTTTTCCATCTTTTCCTTCACTCTCACCATAGAGCTGTTTCCACCACTCGGCAATATAGTGTAATTTAGGATTGAAATTTACTAATAATTCTATCTTTTTACCGGTTTTATATAACTCATTACGGATAATTGCATATTGAATTGCTATATTATCTGTACTTGGAACGATGGCTTTATTTTTCATATCTATTGCTCCATTCACGAGTGCTCTAATATCATATCCGGCAACGGCAATAGGAAGGAGACCAACAGGGGTAAGTACAGAGAATCTTCCACCCACATTATCCGGAATAACATAAGTAGTAAATCCTTCTTTATCAGCCAATATTCGCAAAGCACCTTTTTCTTTATCAGTAATACAAATAATTAATTTTTTTGCTACCTCTTTACCTGCTTGATTTTCTAATTGAGTTTTTAATAATCTGAAAGCTATAGCCGGTTCTGTAGTAGTTCCTGATTTAGAGATAGATATAATACCAAACTTTTTATCTTTCAAAAGTTCCTGTAATTCAAATAGATAATCTTCTCCAATATTTTGTCCTGCAAAAAGAACTATTGGATTTTTTCTATCTTTTTGCAATAAATCGAAACTATTATTTAGAGCTTCAATAACAGCTTTTGCTCCCAAATAACTTCCACCGATGCCAATAACGACAACAATGTCGCAGTTATTTCTCAGCACCCTTGCAGATTCTTCAATACTATCTAATAAATTGTTATCAATATCATTAGGTAAATTAACCCAACCTAAAAAATCATTACCTTTACCTTTTCCATTTAATAAATCAGACAAAGCAATGGAAGCTATAGAAAAATTATTTTCTAAAACATTATCTGACAAAAAATTCAATGCTTTATCAAATTTGAAACTAATACCATTCATATTTATATCAATAAAAAAATTACATTAATTTCGTTGTTAATTCTCTCATCACTGTCATAGGATTTTTATGGCAGTAAAGTATATCGTATACTGCATCCAAAATAGGCATATATACTTGATAATTTTCATTAATTTCATGGATACATTTTGTGCCATAATATCCTTCAGCAATCATTTCCATTTCCATTTGAGCAGTTTTCACGCTATATCCTTTACCAATCATATTACCAAAAGTTCTATTTCTGGAAAATTTAGAATAAGCTGTCACTAGCAAGTCTCCCAAATAAACCGACTCTTGAATATTTCTATGAAATGGGTGCACTGCGTTACAAAATTTATTCATTTCTTGAATTGCATTAGATACCAATACAGCTTGGAAATTATCACCATATTTCAAACCGTGACAAATACCGGCGGCTATTGCATAAATATTTTTCATAACTGATGAATACTCTACTCCATACACATCATCGGAAATAGAAGTTTTAACAAAATCGGTATTTACTAAGGATGCTACAAGACGAGCAATTTCTCTATCAGGGCAAGCAATAGTAAGGTACGAAGTACGCTCTAAAGCAACTTCCTCCGCATGACAAGGTCCACTTAAGGCACAAATACTATCATAAGGAACGTTATAAAATTTATTAAAGTACTCAGAAATAACGACATTTTCATCCGGAACTATACCCTTGATGGCAGAAACAATTATTTTTGAATCCAACCTACGACGAAGATTTTTCATATGAGATTTGAAAAATGGTGAAGGGGTAGCAAAAATCAATATATCGTTATTTGCAACAGCAGTATTTATTTTATTAGTAAAAGAAATTCTATCAATATCAAAAGTAACTGATGACAGATAAGATGGGTTGTGAGCAATTCTTTTAAACTCATCAATTTGCTCTTGTCTTCTCATATACCATGTTATTTGCGGTACATTACGAAGTATTATTTTAGCAATGGCAGTAGCCCAACTACCTCCACCCATAACAGCAATTTTTGGTACATTATCTATCATAATATATAATTTTTAGCAGTGTTTTTCAAAATATTAATTTATTTATTATCAATAGAATGTTTTCTATTTTCATAAGCTTCAACAATGCGTTGAACTAATTTATGTCTTACAATATCTTTTTTATTAAATTCTATTACGGCAATACCTTTAATACCATTAAGAACTTGGAGGGCGTCTTTCAATCCTGATTTTTGAGAATTAGGCAAATCAATTTGGGTTAAATCGCCGGTAATAATCATTTTTGAGCCTAACCCCATACGTGTAAGGAACATCTTAATTTGTTCTATAGTAGTATTTTGAGCTTCATCAAGTACTATAACAGCGTCGGCTAACGTACGTCCTCGCATAAAAGCAAGTGGAGCTATTTGAATGACATTGTTAGACATGTATTCGGCCAATTTATTGGCGGGAATCATATCTTGTAACGCATCATACAGAGGTTGGAGATAGGGGTCTATTTTTTCCTTCATATCTCCAGGCAGGAATCCCAATTTTTCTCCTGCCTCCACAGCCGGTCTACTTAAAATAATTTTCTTAACCTCCTTATTCTTTAAGGCTTTTACGGCTAAAGCAATTGCTGTATAAGTTTTTCCTGAACCGGCAGGTCCTATTGCAAACAACAAATCGTTATCTGCATATTTTTTAAATAATAATTGTTGATTAGAAGTTCTGGCACATATTGTTTTTCCTGACACTCCATGGATTATCAGATTATCATCTTCTACAGTATTCACTTCGTTCCCTTTGATGACATCTAATATCTCCTCTTCTGTTAACTTATTGGTTACAAGAACCTTATTCATCAAAATATTAATAATATTTACAAGGTTATCTATATCTGTATCTTTACCAATAAGTTTTATCATTCTTCCTCTTGCAACAAATTTTACATTAGGAAAAAGATCTTTTAATATTCTAATATTAACATTATTGACACCATAAAAAGATGTGGCATCAACGTCTTCTATTAATTGAACAATTACTTCTGTCATATAAAAAAAGGGATAATAGAGCACATGGCTCTATTATCCATAAATTATTACCATGCAAAGAGAGGATATTTTACCATCATTTCATTAACTTCGGCACGAACAGAAGCTATTACTTTCTCATCTTCAGGAGCGTTAAGTACTCTATCAATTAAGTCAACAATTATCGGCATCATATCTTCTTTAACGCCACGAGTAGTAATTGCAGGAGTACCGAAACGTAAACCGGAAGTTTGGAATGGGGAGCGAGAATCGAAAGGAACCATGTTTTTGTTAGTTGTGATATCGGCAGCAACAAGAGCTTTTTCTGCAACTTTACCTGTTAATTCAGGGAATTTTGTACGTAAATCAACTAACATAGAGTGGTTATCGGTACCGCCGGATACGATTTTATATCCTTTATCCATAAATGCTTTTGCAAGAGCGGCAGCATTTTTCTTAACTTGAGTTTGATATTCTTTGAATTCAGGTTGAAGAGCCTCACCAAAAGCTACAGCTTTAGCAGCAATAACATGCTCAAGCGGACCACCTTGTACTCCAGGGAATACTGCAGAATCCAATAATGCAGACATCATTTTTATTTCACCTTTTGGAGTTTTCTTTCCCCATGGATTTGGGAAATCTTTACCCATCATAATAACACCACCACGAGGACCGCGAAGGGTTTTATGAGTAGTAGAAGTAACGATATGAGCATATTTCACAGGGTTATCTAATAAACCGGCAGCAATTAAACCTGCTGGGTGTGCCATATCAACCATAAAGATAGCACCTATTTCATCAGCAACTTTACGAATACGAGCATATTCCCATTCACGGCTATAAGCAGAAGCACCTGCGATAATAAGTTTTGGTTTGTTTTCACGAGCAACTCTTTCCAATTGATCGTAGTCGACTCTACCATCTTCTTCTTTTACGCTATATTCCAATGCTTTATAGTTAATACCTGACATATTTACAGGAGAACCGTGTGAAAGGTGTCCACCGTGTGAAAGATTAAGACCCAAGAAAGTATCACCAACATTAAGGCAAGCCATAAATACTGCCATATTTGCTTGAGCTCCTGAGTGTGGCTGAACATTTGCCCATTCAGCACCAAATAATTGTTTTAAACGGTCGATAGCTATTTGCTCTGATTGGTCTACAACTTCACAACCGCCATAGTAACGTTTACCAGGATAACCTTCGGCATACTTGTTTGTCATTACAGAACCCATTGCTCTCATAACTTGTTCACTTACAAAGTTTTCTGAGGCAATCAACTCAATTCCTTTTAATTGACGTTGTTTTTCTTTTTCAATTAAATCAAAAATTTGATTATCTGCTTTCATGCTATTAAAATTTATATAATAAATAATTTATAATTATTTCTTTTTTACGGACCATCCAAAATGGCCTATTTCTTCTCCTAATTTATAGTATTTTCCATGCGAATAAGCAATTAATTTTGCTTTAGTCATGTCAAATGCGCCACTATTTTTATCTATATATTTTTCATCAGCTAAAATGTTTACAACATTTGCAATAAACATATGATGGCTACCTAACTCTTTTATTTCCACCACTTCACATTCTATGGATAATGGAGATTCTTTTATAATAGGAGCGTCAACCACTTGTGCTTTCAATGGAGTAAGATTCATTTCTTTAAATTTGTTGATATCTTTTCCACTTTTCACGCCACACCAATCTGTAGCAAAGGCCATTTCTTCATTTGTTAGATTAATAACAAAGCATCCATTCTTTTTTATTAAGTCATAAGAATGTCGTTCCGGCCTTACTGAGATGTAGCACATTGGAGGGTTAGTGCAAATTGTACCAAGCCAAGATACTGTCATAATATTTATTTCATTTCCGTTACCACAACTTATCAATGCTGCAGGTAATGGATATATTAAAGTACCGGGCTTCCATGTAGATTTACACGACAACTCGGATGAAATTAACGAATCTTTTTTACACATATACAATGATGTTAGTCGAACACTAATTTTATAAATACATGTATATTAATATTTTACAAATAGAGTATCATTAATAAAAAAATAATACCCCATTATTTTATTATTGGCAAAGTTAATACTTTTTTTCCAATTACCAATACCGTTTATAACTTTACTTTTTACGATTTGATTTAAACAAATTCTTTCTATTTCTTTCGTAACTAAAATAATTATCTTTTTTACTACAATCTTTGTTTTCAAATAGTTTATCTATCAAATATTCCAGGTGATTTTTTCGTAATGTTTTTTTGATTTCTTCTCTTTTTTCCGGCAAGTACCAAAAGAAGAACTGCCTTTGAGCCAATTTATCTTGAGTAGTTTTTGCAACATATATCTTTTCTAATGTATATGGGTTGTAACCGGTATAAAACATTTCTGTAGCCAACGTCATTGGTGTAGGTGTAAAATCTTGTACTTGCTCTAAATGAAAATTCATATTTTTTGTTTGCACTGCCAATTGTGCCATATCTGCGATAGTACAACCGGGATGGCTTGAAATAAAATATGGTATTATTTGCTGATTTAGATGATGTTTATCATTTTCATAATCAAATATCTTCTTAAATTTATGAAATAATGCAAAAGAAGGTTTTCGCATAACATTTAACACAGTATCAGAAGTGTGTTCCGGAGCGACCTTCAATCTTCCGCTAACATGTTTATTTATCAATTCTCTAAGATACTCGTCATTAATTTTGTTAATATCCACATTTTTTGTATCATGCATTGCTATATCGTATCTAACGCCACTGCCTATAAAGCATTTTTTTATATATGGCAAATTATCTACTTTCCGATAAAGAGATAATAATTTTTCATGATTTGTATTCATGTTATTACAAACCGAAGGGAATGCACAGGATGAACGTTTACATTTTTTACAAAGCTCTTCATTTTTCCCTCTCATCATATACATATTTGCACTTGGGCCTCCTAAATCGGATAAATATCCCTTGAAATCGGAATCTTCACTTAAGGCTTTTATTTCTTTAAGTATAGACTTTTCAGATCGTGAAATAATAAACTTACCTTGATGAATTGATATGGTACAAAATGCACATCCACCCCAACATCCTCTATGTGTATTTATAGACCATCTAATCATATCAAAAGCCGGGATTTTCTTCCCTTTATACTTTGGATTAGGAAGTCGAGTAAAAGGCAAATCATAAATAGCATCAATTTCTTCTGTTGTCATAGGAGGAAAAGAGGGGTTCACCACAACATAATCATCGCCATTTTTTTGACATATTATTGTTTGATTTAATTTATTACTCTCTTCTTCGATAATCTTAAAAGTCTGAGCTGAGATCTTTTTATCTTTTGAACATTGATTAAATGAAGGCAATTCAATAACATTATTATCTATGGGTTTCGTTTTTGACAGATATCCTATTTGAGGAATGTTATGTAAATCCTCAATAGTACCACCTTCATTCATTATTTTTATGATAGAAGAAATAGGTTTTTCTCCCATACCATAAATAAGAATATCTGCTTTAGAATCTACAAGAATTGATTTATGATATGCATCATCCCAATAATCATAATGAGCAAATCGACGTAACGAAGCCTCAATACCACCTATAACAATCGGAACATTCGGATATAAAGACTTTAAGATATTTGAATAAACAATAGTAGTTCTATCCGGTCTTAGCCCTCTTCTGCCATCCGGAGAGTATGGGTCATCAGAGCGAAGTCTTTTATTAGCAGTATAGTGATTAACCATTGAATCCATACAGCCTGCAGAAATTGCAAAAAATTTCTTTGGTTCGCCAAATTTTTTAAAATCTCTCAAATCTCCATGCCAATCCGGCTGTGGAACGATGGCAATTTTCCATCCGGCGGCTTCAATAATTCTACCTATTAACGCTGCACCAAAAGAGGGATGATCTACGTAAGCATCTCCGGAAAAGAGTACTACATCTACATCATTCCATCCTCGAATCTCAGCCTCCCTTTTTGTTGTAGGCAACCAATCTGATAATTGTTTTCCCATCATTATATCTTTATATACTACTATGGTTATCCTTTTTTATTATCATCTCACAATTCTTACAATCAAAAATAAGTCTGTACTTATCTTTGCCGTTTGTTATATATAAAGGCTCTTTAAAATCAATCTTATTATGCTGTTTTGAACAATAGCCAAGAGCATATTTAATGCAATATTTAGTGCGCATCAGCTCTACATCATCAACAATAAGTGGATTTGATTCAAAAGCCATTGGAACATTAGTTATTCCATGACGCTCATAAAAACGTTTTGATAATAAATTATTTACATTCAATGAATAATCTATCTGACCTTCAGTGTTATATTTATGATTTGTAGGGTGCAATACAAACTCTTCTCGTTTGTAATTATTTATTCTCGTTAAAACATGATTTTCTACAATGCTCTTCTTCCATTGGGTTAATAATGATGAAGGAATAAAATACATCTCTTTAAAGGAGAAAGAAATATTTTTTAATTCAAAACAAGTATTCCCCAATTTAGAAAATTGTTCTCTCCAAATTTTTTCCATCGATTCGGAATTTTTGGCTAATTCCACATCACATGTTACTTCAATTTTGGATGAAATGTTATCACAATCTATTGTATAAAAAGAAAAGCCTGTTGATACTTTGTTTATAATAATTTCGATAGGAATAACTCTATCAGCACTATGATGAGACAATAATTTATTATAATTTGCATCAAAATTTTTAAAAATAGATGTTCCGATTTTGAAATTAGGCATAGATAGAGGGAATAACTTGCCACCCTCCACTTTATTTATCCTAACTCCCTCAAAATCACCATTTTTATTAATAAAGCAAATACCATCTCCATTTGCAAAATCAACATCATCTTTATCGATAGAAAACCAGAAATCTGAAATTTTACTTACTTTTCCTACATATTTTCCTAATGATTTCGGTGTATCAAAAGAAGATAAATTATTTTCACGTTGCTTTAAAAAATATGAGGTAGAACCTCTATAGAATGTTTTTTCAATATCCGGAGTAAAAAATAGTTTAGTATATCCTGAAGATGCCTTCCTTAAATTTGTATCGTTTAAAATATTGTCAATTAAGAGTCTATAATGAGCAGTAATTGTTTTTACATAATCCAAATCTTTTAATCTTCCTTCAATTTTAAAAGAAGAAATACCTGCATCAATCATCTCTTTAAGATAACTTGAAGCATTCAAATCTTTTAAAGATAATAGGTGTTTATTTTTAATAATTTCACGATTATCAGCATCCACAAGGTTGTATTTAACCCTACACAATTGAGCGCACACTCCCCTATTTGCACTTCTACCACACTGATATTGACTAAGATAACATCTACCACTATAAGATACACATAATGCTCCATGAATAAAAGCTTCTAATGTAACGTTAGTATTATCTGCAATATATTTCATCGTATCGATTGGGGTTTCACGAGCTAATACAACTTGTTGAAATCCACATTTCTCTAAAAATTGCACTTTTTCCAATGTACGGATATCACATTGTGTGCTTGCATGTAAATGGATAGGAGGAATGTCCATCTCTAAAATTGACATATCTTGAATAATAAGTGCATCCACTCCTATATTATATAAATTAAAAATTAATTTGCGGACCTCATCTAATTCCGCATCTTTAAAAATTGTATTTAGAGTAACGTATACTTTGGCATTAAAAAGATGAGCATATGAAACTAATTTTTCTATATCTTCAAAAGAATTGGAAGCAGAAGCTCGAGCTCCGAATTTTGGAGGTCCTATATATACGGCATCAGCGCCATGATTAATAGCTTCAATACCAATCTCACAATTTTTAGCAGGACTTAATAGTTCTATTCTATTATTCATAACAACCTCTTTTCTCTTATTTTTTATATAATTCTTTTATCACCTCCAATGGCCATTTCCAATTTTGGTATACCAATTGAGCGATAGTAGGAGCTAATATCATTCCTAAAAGTTTCATATCAAAGAACACTTCAAATAATATGAATAATACTAAGGTAAAGAATGCAGACCACAAAGAAGCTTTGAAAAAAGGAACTTCATTTTTTGACAATAAATATTGAGCTGCATTTGCATGATTTGTACTTAAATACATATGCAAAAACAATATAGATAACAACCCATTTGATATTAATTGTGTATTACTATGCATAAGATTTAATGTCCAATTTCCAAATAAAATGACAATAATATACGAACCAAAAAATACTAAAAACAAGATAATACAAGAAATGAAGAATATTCTTTTTATTTTTTCAAGTTTATTTTCAACTCTCCATTGAAAAACTTTTGGAATATATACATTTGTAAAAACCTGAGATACAGAAGCAACTACATTAATCAATTGTAATGTAACTCCATAAGCGCCCATATCTGCGAGGGATACAAAATAGGGGCCTAAAAAGGTGCTTGATTTATTAATAAAAAAACTTCCCAAACCGGATAATCCGACTTTAACAGCATTTGGATATATTGCTGATAACACGTTTTTATAATCGCCATCATCGGCGAGTTTCAGTTTTTCTTTAATATTTTTGGTAAAGAATGAAATAGAAGCCCCAAATCGAATAATAAGATTTGAAATAAATTGTGCAGAGACGATAGCTATCAATCCATAACCAAGCAATAAAAATACCACAGCAACTATAACATACATCAAGTTACCTAATAGCACAAATTGATTGGACCTTTTTACCAATCCCCTTCCATATAATAAAGATTCAAAATATAAGGTATATAGACTATAAGATTGATTAATGCATACAATTATCCAAGAAATAATTACTTCTAACTTACTTCCTGAATAATCATATAATATTGAATAGACATAAACAGTACCAAGGGTAATTAAAAAAACAAAAAGAATAATAGCGACTCTTGAATAGAAGAAACGCATTGCCCTTATAGTACTTTTAAGTAGGTTATAATTAATTAAATCATCAGAAATATTAGATTGATTTATAGTTTGAAATCCCTGTTTTTGTAAATTTCTGACGCCACTAAAAACGTAAGCGACATTTCTTGCAAAAGATTGGTTAAATCCGAAATCAAGTAATGTAGATATGACACCAACAGAAGTAAAGATTGTCCAAACTCCTATTGTTTGAGCCGGCAATTTATTAAGAATAAAAGGGAATAACAACACGCCTGCTCCTAATTTAAAAAAAGTAGCAAGTACCGTCCAAAACAAGTCTTTTTTCCCTATATCAGCTACAGCCATACAGCATTTTACGTATATAATCTTTAAACTACAAAATTAATACTTATTTTTCAATTGATAACAAAAAAAATGGACAATCAATGATTATCCATTTTTCACTATTACAGATATATGGTATTATCTGTTCATTTCTTTATCAATTGACTCATATATTGAGTTTTGTGATTTATATTCAGGCACCAATTGTTTCATTAATCTTACCACGTTATAATTATCATTATTAAAAGCGGTATTTATAATTTCTTCATATATTGGTAACACTTGATCATAACAATATTCTTGTACATCGGCTATCATTATCTTTTCATTTGGAGTTTTTTTCACTTTCTCTTTTACATTCAATAACTCTTCATATAGTTTCTCACCCGGTCTTAATCCTGTATATTGAATATTAATATCTTTACCTTCTTCCAGACCGGCAAGATGTATCATCTTCAAAGCCAAATCTTTAATTTTCACAGGTTGCCCCATATCAAAAATAAAAATCTCACCACCATGCCCTAAAGTAGCAGCTTCAAGTACTAACTTACATGCTTCCGGAATGGACATAAAATATCTAATGATATCAGGGTGAGTTACTGTAATAGGACCTCCTTTTGCTATTTGCTCTTTAAATAAAGGGATAACAGATCCGTTTGAACCAAGAACATTACCAAAACGGGTAGTAATAAATCTGGTAACCTTATTATTATCAATGATTAACTTTTTAAATAAACTTTGAACATAAATTTCTGCGATACGCTTTGAGCATCCCATTACATTAGTAGGATTAACGGCTTTGTCGGTACTAACCATAATAAATGATTTTACGTTATTGACCACTGACAAATCTGCCAAATTCTTAGTACCCAAAACATTTGCAATAATACACTCAGAAGGATTTTCTTCCATCAAAGGAACATGCTTATATGCAGCAGCATGAAAAACAATCTCCGGATGATATTCTTCAAACACACATTTAACATGTTCTTTCATTCTAACATCAGCAATAACATACTGACATTTAACGTCTTTATATTGCTCATTTATCTTCAATCTAAGATTATGCATTGGTGTTTCCGCATTATCGAGCATAATCAATAATTGTGGAGATAATTTCAACACTTGATTTACTATTTCACTACCGATACTTCCTGCTGCTCCGGTAACTAGTACTACCTTATTATTAATCATTTCTTTCACAGGTGTAATATCAATATCAATAGAATCCCTATACAACAAATCTTCTATCTGGATATTTCTCAAATTTTTCTCAACATCAACCTTAGAAACTATATCTTCCATCTTACTGATATTAGGTAATACTAAGATATGAATATTATTTTCGATAAAAATATCAAAAGCGTTATACCTATCCAATTCTTTAATTTTCAAAGGAGAAACAATAATACTTTCTACATGATTTTTTTTGAGATTATCCAACATAATATCTTTATCTGTGGTAGAAAATACCGGCAAACCTAATATATATTTATTTGTTGCATTTGTCTCATCATTTAAAAATCCTACAACTTTATATTGTTGTTCTGTCGAAGACATCAACATTTGTGCAATACTGATACCCATAGATTGAGTACCATATATTACAACTTTAGACATATTTTTCTTTGATTTATTGATTATTATATCATAAAATAACTTTACTGACAACCTAAATATGAACAAAATAATAAATGACGTTACAGAATAAAAGAGGATAGACAAACGATATATCAACCCATATTCGAAAAACACTACTGATAATTGATTTAACCCTATAACAACAACAAATGTCAAAAGGCAAGACAAAAACAAACGAAGAACGTCATTAAACGTAGAAAACCTGATTATTCTTGCATAAGTACGGAAAATAACAAAACTTATAACTTGAACAACCATAACAAATAACATTTGTTTTATAAAGGTGTAGTTCAAAAAAGAATTCATTTCTGAATACCTATAATAATAGATGTCCGCCGATAATAGGTATGAAAAAATGAACGCAAAAATACAAGAACAAACATCAAAAATAAAAATAAAGATGCTTGGCAAGTAATAGGATGATACAATTTTAGAAACAAATAATTCTTTTAATTTTCTCATAACCAAATATATATGTAATTCACAATGTTAAAACATTCCAATAACAAAAGTAATGAATATTTTTTATATACAATACGATTTGAAATAATTTTTTTTGAATTAATACAAAAGTGCCAAAACAAATATAAATAATTTGTTTTGGCACCAATCTTAAAAAACAAATCCAATAATTAGTTTTTCAGATATATTTATATAGATGAATCTAACCTTACTATATAGGAAAGTACTCAATTAAAAAAACACATGAATAACTAAAAAAAACACATGCCCATTACATATTTATACTATAAATACAATGAGCAAAACACAAAAAAAATAGGAATAAGCACCTACATAATAAATGCTTATTCCATATTATTTTATTATCAAATATTTGAACTATTTATTCCTAATAGCTGCCTGCGCCGCTGCTAAGCGTGCAATTGGAACGCGGAAAGGAGAACAACTGACATAATCGAGACCGACGATATGGCAGAATTCAACAGAAGTTGGTTCACCTCCATGTTCGCCACAAATACCACATTTCAAGTCAGGGCGTACACTACGACCTTTTTCTGTAGCCATTTGCACTAATTGTCCCACGCCATTTCTATCCAACACTTGGAATGGATCGTTTTTCAAAATCTTCATATCCAAATATGCAGGTAAGAAAGAGGCAATATCGTCTCGAGAATAACCGAATGTCATTTGAGTAAGGTCGTTTGTACCGAAAGAGAAGAATTCTGCTTTACTTGCAATTCTATTAGCTGTTAAAGCAGCACGAGGAATTTCAATCATTGTACCTACTTTAAAATCAATACGGTCATTACGCTCAGCAAACAATTTTTCTGCAGTTTCACGAATGATTTTCTCTTGATTTGCAAACTCATACAATATACCGGTAAGAGGAACCATAATTTCCGGAATTGCAACCACACCTTCTTTCTTAAGATCTAAAGCTGCACCTAAAATAGCTTTTGTTTGCATTTCTGTAATTTCCGGATAAGTATTTCCTAAACGACAACCTCTGTGTCCTAACATTGGATTAGCTTCGTGTAAAGAGTTTACTCTATTGCGAATATAATCAAAAGTAACACCCATAATTTCGGCCAATTCTCTTTGTTCTTTTTCCTCATGAGGAACGAACTCATGGAGAGGTGGATCTAACAAACGAACAGTTACTGGGCAACCTTCCATTGCTTTAAATATACCCTTAAAGTCGGCTTGTTGATAAGGTAATATTTTACGTAAAGCAGCGCGACGACCTTCTAATGTTTCTGCGAGAATCATTTCACGCATTGCTTTAATTTTTTCGCCTTCGAAGAACATGTGTTCTGTTCTACAAAGTCCTATACCAACAGCACCAAATTTACGAGCAGTTTCCGCATCGTGTGGAGTATCGGCATTTGTACGTACTTTTAGTCTTGAATATTTATCAGCCAAATTCATTAATTCAGTGAAATCGGCATCAAGTTCAGCATCTTTAGTAGCAACAGCACCTAAATAGACTTCACCGGTAGAACCATTAATTGAAATAAAATCACCTTCTTTAAGAGTATGACCGGCAACCTTTAATGTTTTATTTGCATAATCGATAACAAGGGAACCTGCACCGGAAACACAGCATTTACCCATACCACGAGCTACTACAGCAGCATGAGATGTCATACCGCCACGAGCTGTCAATATTCCTTGAGCAACTGCCATACCGGCTAAATCTTCTGGAGAAGTTTCTATACGAACCATCACTACCTTTTCGCCTCTATCAGCCCAAATGGCAGCATCTTCGGCATTAAATACTATCTTACCACAAGCTGCACCCGGAGATGCTGCAAGACCTTTTGTAAGAACTACAGCTTTTTTCAATGCTGCTTTATCAAAAATAGGATGTAATAATTCGTCCAATTTATTTGGTTCAACACGTAATACAGCCTCTTGCTCCGTAATCATACCTTGATGAAGCATATCCATAGCAATTTTTACCATAGCAGCACCGGTACGTTTACCATTACGAGTTTGTAAGAACCATAATTTACCCTCTTGAACTGTAAACTCCATATCTTGCATATCACGGTAGTGATTTTCAAGTTTTGTTTGCAATTCGTCTAATTCTTTATATATTTCAGGCATCGCCTCTTCCATAGAAGGATATTTAGAAGCACGCTCTTCTTCAGAAACATCAGCCAATTTAGCCCAACGAAGAGAACCTTCTTTAGTAATTTGTTGTGGAGTACGAATACCTGCTACCACATCCTCTCCTTGAGCATTTATCAGATATTCTCCATTAAAGATATCTTCACCTGTAGCAGCATCACGTGAGAAGCAAACACCTGTAGCAGAGGTATTACCCATATTACCGAACACCATTGCTTGTACATTTACAGCAGTACCCCATTCGGCAGGTATACCTTCCATCTTACGATACAATATTGCTCTTTCATTCATCCATGAATCAAAAACAGCACATATTGCACCCCACAATTGATCATATGCATCTTCAGGGAAATCTTTTCCTGTTTGATTTTTAACAGCTTGTTTAAATAATGTGACTAATTTTTGTAAATCTTCAACTTCGAGCTCGGTGTCTAACTTAACACCTTTCTCTTCTTTTACTTTTTCAATAATAGCTTCAAAAGGATCGATAGCAGCTTTGTCTGTAGGCTTCATACCGAGAACAACGTCTCCATACATTTGAACAAAACGACGATATGAATCCCAAACAAAACGAGGGTTATTTGTTTTACGAATCAAACCCTCAACTACTTTATCATTTAACCCTAAATTTAAAATGGTATCCATCATACCCGGCATAGATGCTCTTGCTCCGGAACGAACAGATACCAATAGAGGGTTGTCAATATCACCAAATTTAGAATTCATAAGAGTTTCTACATTAGCTAAAGCGTTTTCAACATCACTCTTAAGAAGTTCTACTACACGTTCTTTACCTTTTTCAAAATACTCGTTGCAAACTTCTGTTGTAATAGTAAATCCAGGAGGCACAGGCACTCCGATAAGATTCATTTCAGCAAGGTTTGCTCCCTTACCACCAAGCAGATTTCTCATATCTGCACTACCTTCTGCCTTTCCATTTCCGAAGGTATAAACTCTCTTTTCGTTATTCATAAAATATATTAAATTTTACCTAAAATTTCTTCATTAATTTTCGACTACAAATTTAAAGGATTTTTTTTACTTTCACAAGAGGAAACACAAAAAAAGTAACAATTTAAATCATTGGTAGACTCATTCCATTTATTTTTCTATATAAATCAAGAGCATAAACATCCGTCATACCACTAATATAATCCAATACACTTAAAATTTTTATATAATTAGAATCTGAATATATGTCATATTGGGCAGGAATACGACGTAAAATTTGCTGTGAATATGCTTTTTTAGGCGACATTATTGCTTCTATCAGCACTTTCAACAATTCATAAATAATTTTATATCCGGCAAGTTCTATATCAACTACCATCTGTGATTGATATATATATTTAAGTGATAATTGAGATACATTATTATACACATCATATTTCTCTTTTGGTAGTGCGGAAATCAAAGATTTATTAAAAGAACCATTCAATATTTCTTGTTCATGTTGTAAAAAAACATCACTTACCGATTCTACCAATGTACCTATAACACTACTTCGCAAATAAGCAATTTTTTCATTTTCATCATAAATATTTTTTAAAATTCTTTCTATTCTTTCTTGTTTTACACAATCAAAGAACGGAAAAAACATATTTTTAATTTGCTGAAAATCAAAAATTTTAAGTTTAAAGGCATCCTCTACATCCATTATTTGATAACAGATGTCATCTGCAGCTTCAACGATATAAACGAGAGGGAAACGGGCAAAACAATTTTCTTTTTCCGACAATAAAGGAATACCTAATTCGTTAGAAATTTTCTGATAAGAATTTATATCTGATTGAAAAAAACCGAATTTATTTTTTCCATTAGGGGAAGCTATAGACGGGTATGGATATTTAACAATAGATGCCAATGTTGAATAAGTTAGTACAAAACCGCCATCACGACGACCCAAGAATTTATTAGTTAGCATTCTAAAAGTATTGGCATTACCCTCAAACTTTTCAAAATCTGACCATTGTTCCGGCAATACATCAACTATTTCTTTGTAAGATTGCCCAACACTTTCGGAGAAAAAAGCACCAATAGCCTTTTCCCCGGAATGTCCGAAAGGAGGGTTACCAAGGTCATGTGCAAGGCAAGCGGCGGAAACAATAGCTCCTATAGAAAATAATGAGGGTATTTCCGGATATTTCTTATACAACTCAGTTGAAATTTTATTGCCTATAGATTTACCTACAGTAGATACTTCAAGACTATGAGTCAATCTATTATGCACAAAAATATGCCCCGGTAATGGAAATACTTGAGTTTTATTCTGTAATCTTCTAAAAGCCGGAGAAAACACTAACCTATCAAAATCCCTTTCAAATTCAGATCTATCATCATGTTTCTGATGATAATCTTCCATCCCAAAACGTTTTGTAGTAATTAATTGGGACCAATTCATAGATTTACTATTTACTTTGTTTACCATTATATTCAAAAGAAACCGGGATAGAAATACTTGATACCACTCTATTATTGGATTTAAAATATGGTTTTAAGTTCAAATTAATTTTTGATTTATCGGAAGAAATTCCGGATAAATTTTTTACCATTGTAACAATTTTACTACGATTATCGGCTGTAATAACGCTTTTTAAATCTGTTTGTACTCTTAAAGACATTACACCCTTTTTCCCTGCTTCGACTTCACATGGAGAATTCAAGTTTCCCTCTGCAATATCTAAGCCATCTATATTTATTGTATAATCACAACCATGAATTGAAGCTGTTTTCTCTGAGGGATTTGTAACATCCAAATGAACTACCATATCAATAGGAAGAGAAGAAAAATCGCTCAATAAGAACTTAGACAAATTTGCAATATTAGAAACCGTTAAGCCTTCACTGACTTTGACATTTGCAATGCTAACATCGCTTATTCGATTGTAATCAAATTTGCATTTTGTTAACTCATAAGCACTTTTTACTCCGTTTATAATACTACATCCCGAAATACAAAGGATGATTACTACTAAAAATAAATGATAAAATTTTTTCATAATGCATATAATTAATCCACTGCAAATTTACAAAAATATCACAACAATCATGATACAATCGAACAAATTTTGAAACATCAAAATAGTAAAAGATAATAAATCCATAAACTCTACCGTAACAACAACAATAAAAACGACACATAAACTATTATTAATCAATAAAATAATTATTTTTACAATAATAATTTGGTAGATAAAAAAAATATTACTACCTTTGCAAAGTTTTAAGGGAGATGCCCAGATGGCGGAATTGGTAGACGCGCTGGTCTCAAACACCAGTGGATTCACTTCCATGCCGGTTCGATCCCGGCTCTGGGTACTGCAGAACCGACTATATAGCATAAAAGTTAATAGTCGGTTTTTTATTTATAAATTCAACATCAATAATATGAAGAAAAACGACATTATTTTTATCATCTGCGCCGTACTGTTTTTCGCTCCTTTTTTCTTTTCAAACACAGTATACGGATGGTTTATTTCAGCAACAAACACTCATCCTTATTTAATGAGTTTTGCCAAATTTGCAATTCTTTCTACTGCAGGAGAATGCATTGGTTTGCGAATAAAAACAGGAAATTATTCTTCAAAAGGTTTTGGAGTTATTCCTCGTGGAATTACTTGGGGTTTTTTAGGAGTACTTATTTCTGCTGCCATGACAATTTTTTCAAATGGTGTTCCTGCTTTTTTAAATACACTTGGTATAACACCTTCAGAGGGTAGCTATTCTGAATTAATCAAAACCGGCATTTTTACTTCTAAAAGTGGTTATCATTTCTTGGCTGCTTTCTCTATTTCCGTATTTATGAACTGTATCTTTGCTCCAATATTTATGGTAATTCACAAAGTGAGTGATACTCATATTCTCAATAATGGCGGAACATTAAAAGGATATTTTACAAAAATACATTTTGGAGAAATTTTTACAAACTTAGATTGGAATACAATTTGGAATTTCCTTTTCAAAAAAACAATACCTCTATTTTGGATTCCTGCTCATACTATTACATTCATGCTTCCTCCTGAGTATAGAGTATTATTTGCTGCAATGTTAGGTGTGTGCTTAGGAATATTCATGTCATTCGCAACTAAGAAAAAATGATTTCATTTAATAATTGTAGTTTCATATATAAAGACAAATTATTGATTAATAATTTGTCTTTTAATATTAATAGAGGAGACAAATTCGTTTTATACGGCCCCTCCGGTAGTGGAAAATCCACAATCATTAATGCTATATTGGGTTTTGAACGTCCGAATAATGGCGATATTATTGTGGATGGTAGACAATGCAATAATGATAATTTTGCATATATAAGAAGTATTACATCATATTTACCTCAAGACATATCTCTACCTTACACTACTGTAAAAGAATTAATTTATTCTCCTTTTGAATTTAAGATAAACAAGCACAACACTCCTACAAATCAAGAAATATTTTATTATTTCAAAAAATTAGGGTTAAACGAAAATTTATTAAACGCAAATATCAACGAGATATCCGGGGGCGAAAAGCAGAGAATACTATTAGCAACCACTATACTTCTAAAAAAACCTATATTATTGTTAGATGAACCGACATCTGCTTTAGACGCTAAATCTATTTTAATGACAATTGACATTCTCAAGTCATTATCCGAAACTACTATGTTAGCCATATCCCATGACGAAATGTTTACTAATTCTTTTGATAACAAGATATTAATACCTAAGTTGCAATAATTATGGATATTTCTTTGTCTTCTATGTTTTGGGGCTTCCTTATAGTTTCCATTCCGATATTTTTTCTGAATTATTATAAAACAGGGCTTGCCAAAGATGCTTTTATATCAATAATAAGGATGTCTGTGCAATTATTCTTTGTTGGCTTTTATCTTAAATATATGTTTAAATTAAACTTATGGTGGGTAAATGCATTATGGGTGCTAATAATGACAATAATTGCTTCTGACACTATAATTCGCAGAACAAAATCATCTTATAAAGAATTATTTATTGCCATCTCAAGTTCTTTACTATTTACAATAATATTGATAGATTTATATTTTATGTATATGGTATTAGAGTTGGAAAATATTTTTGATGCAAGATACTTTATCCCGATAAGCGGAATGATAATGGGAAATATGCTTTCAGCAAATGTAATTGCATTAAACAGTTATAAAAACAATTTTGAAAGAGAGAGACAGTTGTATATTTATAGACTGGCAAATGGTGCTACATATCAAGAAGCTAACACCCCATTTATAAAAGGAGCTTTAATACAAAGCTTTAATCCAACTATAGCATCTATGGCTATTATGGGACTCATATCATTACCAGGAACAATGACCGGACAAATTTTAGGAGGCTCTTCTCCGGACATAGCAATAAAATATCAAATTATGTTAATGTCCAGCATCTTTGTTGCTTCTTTTATATCAGTATTAATTACACTCCTTCTTATATCAAAAAAAAATAGAATGTTATAAGTATAACATTCTATTTTTATTTATTGAAATATCTGATTACTCAAATAATTTATTAAACTCTTCTACGCTAACAGTAGTATCTACTACTTTAACGTTATTTTTAATTACATCAAATACTTTGTCTTCGAGAGTTTTTTCGATAACATTACGACGAGTTTCATCTTTACTCAACATATTCTTGGCATAATTATCCAATATATCATCAGGCATACCTGTCATACCATATTGAGCAAATTGAATTCTTGTCATTCTTCTAGCAAAATTCTTAATATCATCATCCTCTACTTTAATTTCAAATTTAGAGGCAATTTTGCTTTTACAAATATACCATTTCAAATCCTCGAGCATTGCAGGGAAATCTTTTTCTAAAGTTTCTTCTGACATATTTTCGTTAGTAGCTAATAACCAACGTTTCAAGAAAGCTTCAGGGAATTCTAATTTATCCATTTTTTTAATCATAGCAGCTTTTGCATCGATACCGAATTTATATTTGCTGTCTTCTACATATGATTCTTTAATTCCTTCCGCAACTTTAGATTTAAACTCTTCTTCAGTTTTCACTACACCTTCACCATATACTTTATCAAATAATGATTGGTCTATAGGAGACTCCTCATAATGAGTGATAGATGTAACTTCATATCTGAAATCTGCAGACAAAACTTCGGCTTTCTCTTTTGAAATTTTCAACATAGAAGAGATTTCTGCAACATTTTCAAATGCTTTTTTAGGGTTAAAAACAATTACACTACCCTTCTTGACATTCTCAAATAATTTTTGTTGCTCTTCATCTTTGATATAAGCAGGGCTCAAGACTGCATCATCTACTTTTATACCGGTTTCTACAACTTTACCTTCGGCATCTAACTCAAGAATATTACCCTTGAGCATATCCTTTTTATCAACTAATTCTTCTACTTGAGAATAATTGCCAAAACGAGCAGCATAATTCTTAACCTGATTATCAATCATTTCATCAGTTACAGTAATATCATAATATTTGATTGATGTATTTTTATTAAGGACCGGCTCATACGCAGGAGCTAAAGCAATATCAAATTTAAAATCGAACTCTTTATCATTCTCAAAATCAATAGCTCTGGATTCATCTTCTACATTAGGAAGTGGCTCACACAAAATATCCAAATCTTTTACGTATTCGAATAATTTTTGTTGTATAAGTTTATTAAGTTCATCAGCTTTTACGCTACGGCCATACATTTTTTTTATCATACCCATAGGCACCATACCAGGTCTGAATCCTGGAACATTTGCTTTTTGGCGTAGCTTTTTTAATTCTTTCTCTACTAATTCAGAATAATCTGATTCGTCAAAATGAAGATTAATTGTTGCATTCAATGCATCAATATCCGTACGAGTAATATTCATAATTAATTGTATATGAGTTATTTATTTATTATTATATTCTATAATACACATGCGTGCAAAGTTAGTAATTTATTTTCACATAATCATTATATAAACCATAAAAATAAAAAAAATTAATCTGTTCATTTTTATACGAAAAAAAAATTGTATCTTTGCAGAGTTTAGCGAGTAAACAATTAGTATCTTTTTTAATAATAATTTTACCTTTTAATAATGGACACACAATTCAACAACAACGAAGGTCAATCTGCCGATGAAGGCAAAATAAAAAGGCCTCGAATTGGAAGTAGAATATCTCGTGAGGGCAATAATACTTCCTACAATTATAATAATTACAACCGCCCCAACAACTATTCACGAGAACAAAATTTTAATGGAGAATATCGTAACCAACGTTACAACAATGTGAATCCGAACTATCAAAACCGCCAAAATCGTTACAACAATAACGGTTCCAATGATGGAAACCGCTATAATCGCAACAACTACCAAAATGGTTCAAGAAATGGTGAATTCAATAATTACCAAAATCAAAATAGGAGATATAATCCTAATGGTAATTACAATTCCCAATACAATACAAATAATCGTTATTCTAACAATAATTATAACAACAATAATTATGGTTATAATAACGGAGGCTCAAATAATGGATATAAAAACTACCGTAATAATAACAACTATAATAACAATTATGGAAACAATAATTACGGTAACAACCGATCCAACAAAAACGGTCAATTTAGAAACAACAATTTCAACAATTATCAGCAAAATAATAGATATTCCAACAAGAAACAATATGAATATCGCGATAGTTATATAGACTTATCACAACCAATGCGATTGAATAAATTCATTGCAAACTCCGGTTTGTGCTCACGTCGTGAAGCTGATGAATATATTACAGCAGGTGTAATTACCGTTAATGGCAATGTAGTAACTGAATTAGGTACAAAAATTATTCCTGCTACAGATAGCGTTTATTTCCATGATCAACCTGTTAAAACAGAACGAAAAGTATATATCTTGCTAAACAAACCAAAAGATTGTGTTACAACAGTAGAGGATACACACGCGCGATTTACAGTGCTTGATTTAGTAAAAAATGCTTGCAAAGAGAGAGTATATCCGGTAGGACGCCTTGATAGAAACACTACAGGTGTACTTTTAATCACTAATGATGGTGACTTAACATCTAAATTAACACACCCTAAATTCGACAAAAAGAAAATTTATCAAGTAACCCTTGATAGAGATATTACTGACGAAGATTTTCATAAGATTGTTGACGGTATTACATTAGAAGATGGGGTAATTAAAGTTGACGAAATATGTTTTGTTAAAGAGGGCGACCGTCGTACATTAGGTGTTGAAATTCACTCCGGAAAAAATCGTATCGTACGTCGACTTTTTGATGCTTTGAATTATCATGTTATTAAATTAGACCGTGTATATTTTGCCGGCTTAACGAAGAAGAATTTACCAAGAGGTAAGTGGCGTTATTTATCAGACAAAGAGGTTAACCTCTTAAAGATGAATGCAGCATCTATGAAAGAGAACATTTCACCGGATAATTCTAATTCATCAAATATAGAAATATAAAAAAAGGCTGACAATTGTCAGCCTTTTTTATAATTTATTTGTTTTAGTATCCGGAAAAATAACTTTTGGTTTGAACGCTTTCGCCTCTTCTAACGGGAGCCAAGTATATGCCATAATAATTATCACATCCCCCACTTTCACCAAATGAGCAGCTGCGCCATTTACACAAATCACACCACTCCCTCTTTCTCCAGGAATAACATAAGTTTCAAATCTACTTCCGTTATTATTATCTACAACCTGCACTTTTTCGTTTGGAATAATACCTGCTGCATCAATAATATCCTCATCAATAGTAATGCTACCGATATAATCTAAACAAGATTCCGTAATAGTAACTCTATGAATTTTACTCTTTAATACATTTACGTACATAAAAAACAGAAATTTATTTATATCGTATATTATCTATTAATCGAACTTTCCCGCAAAATACCGTTATGCAACCGACTATATAATCGGAATCTTCCCATTTTGTAACAGGCAATAATGTATTGGCATCAACTATTTCGAAATATTCCACTTTCAAACCATCATGTCGTTCAATTGCTTTTATTGCTGCTTCTTTTAATTCGGCGACAGTAGTCATATGAAAAAAAGTAGTACTCTCTTTCAAGACTGCATAAATATTTGACGCCAGTTTCTTTTGATCTTCACTTAATAAAGCATTTCTACTAGACAAAGCCAAACCGCTCTCTTCTCTTACTATTGGGCATCCAACAATATTTATATTGAATCCCATTTTTTTAACCATATATCTGATTATTGCCAACTGTTGAAAATCTTTTTCTCCAAAATAAGCATTATCAGGATTAATAATAGTAAAAAGTTTACTCACTACTTGAACAACACCATTAAAATGGCCCGGACGGAATTTACCTTCCATAACAGCATCCAATCCATTAAAATCGAATTGAAATGTATTATTCATCTCTTCAGGAGAATAAAAAGTATCCGGTGTAGGGGCGAAGAGAGCTGTTACTCCTGCAGACTCCAACAATTCTGAATCCGCTTTCAGATTTCTCGGATATACTTCTAAGTCTTTCTTATCATTAAACTGAGTTGGATTTACAAAAACGCTAACTACTACAACATCATTTTCTGCAACTGCAGTTTTAACTAACGACAAATGCCCTTTATGAAGAGCTCCCATTGTAGGAACAAATCCTACCTTCTGATTATTAAGCTTTTGTTGTTGAACAAAAGACTTAATATCTTCAATAGTTGAAAATATTTTCATATTGAAATCTAATTGTAAAAATCGACTGCAAAGGTACATATTTTTTACGACCTACAATCATATTTCCACTTTAGTTTTTTGTTTCAGTTTAAAATCTCTTCCTAAATATTTCTCTTTCACTATTGGATTATCTGCCAATTCTTTCGGAGTACCTTGAAAAAGTATTTTACCTTCAAACAACAAATAAGCTCTATCAGTGATAGATAAAGTTTCATCTACATTATGGTCAGTAATAAGAATACCAATATTTTTATCTTTTAGATGCCAAACAATATCTTGAATATCTTGAACTGCGATAGGATCTACACCGGCAAAAGGCTCGTCTAACATAATAAATTTAGGTTCTATTGCCAAACAACGAGCAATCTCACATCTTCTTCTTTCTCCACCGGACAATCTATCACCTATGTTATGACGCACATGCTCCAATCTAAATTCTGCAATTAGTTGCTCCAATTTTTCTTTTTGGTATTCTTTAGAAAAATTAGTCATCTCCAATACTGCTTTAATATTATTTTCGACGGACATTTTTCTAAATACGGAAGCTTCTTGTGCCAAATAACCTATACCTGCTTGCGCTCTTTTATACACAGGATAAGAGGTAATATCTATATCATTTATAAAACATTTACCTTTATTGGGAATTACAAGGCCTGTAGTCATATAAAATGTTGTAGTTTTACCGGCTCCGTTTGGCCCCAATAATCCAACTATCTCACCCTGCTTTACAGATATAGAAACGTCGTTAACTACGGTACGTTTACCATAAATTTTCACAAGAGATTCGGTTCGCAATACCATTTTATCAATCGCATTCTCTGCCATAATAAGAATATATTATCGGGGATTATGTTTATATTTAAATAATATTGCAAATAAAATTGCTACAATTAAAGCAAAACCGGCAAAAACCAACCAAGCATATGTCCAATCTCCTAACAGATATCCATTTTGCCATTGACAAAAAGTATTTATCACTTGACCGGCAGCTAATGTACCAATAGTTGCACCCAAACCATTTGTCATCAACATAAACAAACCTTGACCTGATGCTTTATACTCTTCCGGGCACTCTTGATCTACAAATAAACCTCCTGACACATTGAAGAAATCAAAAGCAACTCCATACACAATGCAAGAAATTATTAGCAATAACACACCGGGAAATGCAGGATCGCCTATCGCAAAACAACCGAAACGAATTACCCAAGCAAACATTGCAATAAGCATAACTACTTTTATTCCAAATCTTCTCAAGAAAAATGGAATAAGCAAAATGCATAAAGCTTCTGATATTTGAGAAATAGAGATAAGTAATGTAGCATTATTTGCTGCAAATGTATCTGACAAAGCTTCTACACCTTTAAAACTGGTGATAAAAGGAGTTGCATATCCATTCGTAATTTGCAAAGACATACCCAAAAGCATCGAAAAAATAAAAAATACAGCCATTTGCTTTGTTTTAAACAATTTGAATGCACTCAAACCCAATGCATCAACAATACTGGTATTTTTATGTTTACTAATAGCACATTGAGGCAAAATCAATGAATATAAAAACATCAAGATACCCAAGAAACCGGAAATACCAAATTGCATAAACGTATATTGGAATTTATTACTATTTTCTGCAAAAGTCATAAAGAAACTACCATTGTCCATTGTAGCACAGTTGACAAACCACATTGAAGCAATAAAACCAATAGTACCGAATACTCTAATAGGCGGAAAATCTTTTACAGTATCATACCCATGATTTTTCAAAATATTAAAGGCAGTAGTATTTGACAATGCGAGCGTTGGCATATAAAAAGCCACACCTATAGTATATATAGATATAAATAACGACTTATCAGGAATTTCATAAAAAAATCCTATCAAACAGAGAGATACCATTGAAATACCGGAAAGGAGATGGCACAGACCTAATAATCTTTGCGGTTGGATATACTTATCTGCGACAATACCCATCAATGTAGGCATAAAAATGGAAACTATACCTTGAATAGCATAGAACCAAGCTATTTCATTACCCATTTCCACTCTACCAAGATAATTACCCATTGATGTTAAATAGGCTCCCCAAATTGCAAATTGGAGAAAATTCATGATAATCAATTTAATTTTCATATATATACATTTAATAACGATTTATTTGCGTTCAAAAAGTTATATAAAACAAATGCAAAGATACAATTATTTTTTTTACTATTCAATACGGAATAAATCATCTGATAATGAGGAAGGATATTCGTAATTACTTAACTTATATAAGTTATAATTTCCAGAATATTCTTCCAATTTCATTTCCACCAATTGCTTTTTACTCTTACTATATTTCAATACTACCGTCTTATATCCTTTTACTTGTTTTTTTTCTTTAGTAAAAGTAACTATATAATACTTATCATCACTTGTTATTGTTTTGTCAGAATTTGTAATAGATTGGATTTCATCCAACCTTCCATACATACTATTGATAAGTAAACTTGATAGTTGCCTAAACATTTCATTATTATTTAACCTGGCTTTAATTATCTTTTTCCCGGTTTTCATATAGAATAAATCAGAGTTTATTGACAAAAAGTTTGTTGAAGAAGAGTAATGCATTGATAGTTTATCATTCTCTTTCAAATATAGAATTCCATCTAATAATTCTGTTTTGTCGATCACAACCAAATGTTTTTCTTGTGTAAATTTACATTTAGTATAATGATGTACAGCATTGGCTTTGCGAATATTATCTTCAATATTTTGAGAGCAAACAGAAATCACACAACAGAGATACAATAAAGAAAACAAATATTTTTTCATAATTGCATATTAAGAATAAAGACCACCATTAATAGAAATACACTCACCGGTAATATATCCGGCTTCCGGGGAAGCAAGAAAAGCAACTAAAGCAGCCACTTCTTCGGGATTACCAAATCTTCCGGCAGGAATAGTTTTTATTAATTCTGCCTCATCAAGACCTTCTACCATATCTGTTTTTATAAATCCAGGAGCTATTGCATTTACAGTAACCCCTTTTTTACCAATCTCTTGAGCCAAAGCTTTAGTAGATGCAATCAAACCACCCTTTGCTGCAGAATAATTACATTGACCAGGTAAGCCTTTTAAGCCGGACAATGAAGCAATATTAATAATTCTACCATTTTTCTTTCTCAACATTGGCTGTAACAAGGGGCGAGTAACATTATAAAACGCAGATAGTGATGTATTTAAAACTTTCATCCAATCTTCATACTCCATCCAAATCATCAAATTGTCACGGCGAATACCTGCATTATTTACTAATAATTGAATATATTCTCCTTTATGAGCTTCTTGCCAAGATTCTATTGCAGATACAGTTGCATTATTATCTGCAACATCAAATTTTAATAACTCTCCTTCAGAACCATTTTCTTTTATTAATTCCAATGTTTTACGAGCTTCTTCATCATTGCTAACATAATTTACAATCACTTTGTATCCTAATTGTGCCAATTTCACACAGATGGCACGGCCGATACCTCTACTGCCTCCGGTAACTAATGCGTACATATTAATAATTGATTTTTATGAAATTATTTATTTAATTTTATTTCAGACACTATTTTATCCATACCAACTATCTCTGCACATGTCAAAGAAGATGTCATAGATACTCCAAGAATTCCATGTAAATTTAAATTTTGACCTGTCATAAACAAATTTTTCACAGGTGTTTTGGGTGTAAGAAATGTAGTCATCACATTATTACAATCCTTCATTATACCATAAGCACTACCATTCACAGTACCTGTATAATAAGAATATGTCAATGGTGATGAAGTATAATATACATCTATTGCATCCCTTAATTCCGGTATATATTTACAAGTAAAGTTAATAACCTCTTCAGCTTTATTTGTTTTATAGTCATAATAACTTTTAGGTCTTGCCCCAAGTTTGGAACTACTCCACTGCTCCCATTCCGAATAATCTACCGGCGTCAACAAATCAATAGTAGTAGCATAAACATCGTTCCCTTCTCTATAATCGCCCGGCACTGGATAACTAACCATTACTTGCTTTACACTATTATGAAAATTATCAAAATGCCACATATCTACATCATCGGAATATAAAAATAAATTCTTATTCTGATATTTCAATGAATTAGACTTAAGTTTTATGTTAATAGTAAAAATGCCGAAACTATTTTTCAAATTTTGTATGCGTTTTCTATAAATAGGCCTTACTATTTTACTATCAATCAATTGAATAAGATTGGACGGATGAATATCCGATACTACATATTTAGAAGAAAAACATCTACCATCCTCAAGAATTACACCGGTAATATTTCCATCTGATTCAATTAATTTTGAAACAGATGAATTATTAAATATTGTACAACCGAATTTTTTAATATCATTGATTAATGAATCTATTAATACTTTTCCACCTCCTTTTAATCTCCAAGCACTTTCAATAAAAGAGCCATTAATATGTGCAAAAGCATACAAAGGGAGAGACTCATCCAGTTGCAATTTCAACGAATTGGACGACAACAGATTTATCAATCTATCATCATGAATATTTTTCTTTAAAAAACTATATGCAGAGGTTTGAAACAATTCATCTGAAATAGAAAAACCGGGATTTTTATATGTAGAAAAAGTAGTATCGGCAACATATCTATAAACATCCATAACAGCTTTTATTCCTGGTGCTTCAGAAGGGAATAATGATTTCAAATATTCGGAGAATTCATTAAATCCATTACAAAACTTGTATGACTGATTTCCGATAAATACTTTATCGAATTCATTCTTATCTAATCGTACCCAATCAAGATGCAATAAATTATAGTAGTCAAACAAGATATTTAATGCTTCATTATTATTTAAAGCACCAACATAATGGAATCCGGACTCAAACTGAATACCCCTTCTGTAAAAAGATTGTAGACAACCGCCATAAACTGCATTTTGCTCAATTACAGCTACCTTCATTCCTATTTTTGAAAGTAGATATGCACATTGCAATCCTCCCAATCCAGATCCAATGATAATAACATCAAACATTTTCTGAAATATCTCTTTTATTTATGTAATTCTTAAAATTATTTGTATTAGAATACATTCTAAATAGAAATGGTTGAAGAGAATAAGCTATTATTACAGTAGACAACATTCCGATTAATGTACTTATTCCAATACTATGAATTGCAGGATGTTGTGCAAACAATAAAGAGCCGAGAACTGTTATCAGCACCAAAGCTGATAAAAATATAGCAGTCTTATGACAGAGCAATAATTCATCTTTTTTCCCTATTGAATCTGCTAACAATCCATCCATAATATATATACTATAATCCACTCCAATACCAAAAATAAATGTAGATATTACAATATTTATTAGATTAAATTGAATACCGAAAATACCCATAATACCTTGTACTATAAACCAACTTAAAAACATAGGAAGAAAAGCAAGAATAGCCAAAACTATATTTTTATAAGTAAATAATAGCACGATAAACACAAATAAAGATGATATTCCTAATACAATATTAAAATCATCATGTATAATTTTCACCAACCCATTAGTATAATAAAACGGATCGATTACAACTGAATGTGGAACAGACGCAACAATATCATTTACAGAATCTTTTTCTGCTTTTGGCATTAACACAGATGTAAATACCATAAAATTGTTATTTACTTTCTCTACAATATTACTACTCAATCCTTCCGGTAATATTCCATTATCATACAATGAAGATGTATCATAATCGGCTTCAACCAACGCTTCAAATTGACTAAATAATCCCCGTTTGAAACCAACAATAGAAGCTGCTGTTTCTATATCTTTCTTAACATTTGATATTTTATTTTCATTCCAATAATTATGCCAAGCACCTATTCTATCCAACTGAATATTAGTAGGCACTAATAATTCCGTCATCTTTGAAAAAGAAGAGATTATATCTTTCTTTTCTAAAATATCTAAATCTTTCTGCAACAATTTGCTATAATACAAAGCACTATCTAAAGTAGTGGCAGTAGTAGCATAATACATAGAAGACAAACCTTTATTGATCTTCTCTGAATACACTTTTTGAGACTTCAACACATTTTTATCATGATAACCGATATTTTTTAAATCGAAATCGAATGAGACTAATGTAGAAGTATAAAAAGAGATACAAGCAATTACACATATTAGTGCAACTACCCATTTTTTATTATCTAAACGATAAGAATTTATCTTATCAAATACAGCAAATGCTTTTTCTGATTTTTCATTTTTCTCGGGTTTAAATAATAATGGAAGAAATATTAACGCAAACAAAGTAGTACCAATCAATGCAAAAGAGGCAAAAACACCAAAATCCATTAAAAGAGGTGACTGTGTAAATATCAAACCGATAAAAGCACCTATTGTAGTAATACAACTAACAGATATAGGTACAGCCTGCTCTTTGATTACGCGAATAGGGTCGTTCACATATTTAAAATGGGTAATGATATGTAACACATAACTGAGAGCAACACCTAAAACTATGGCACCAATACCTAAAGCCAACATTGACATTGTACCTTGAATCCAATATACACAAGCTAATGAGAAGAATAAACCATATATTATAGGAACAAGGAGTAATAATAATGTGTTTTTATTTTTAAAACACATCATAATAAATGTGCAGATAATTAGTAATGATATTCCTACTGAATACCACAAATCTTTTTTTATCTGACGAGAATTGAATACACTTTGAACAGGAGCTCCATGAAAGAGTATTTCAATATTAGGATATTTATTTTCTATTTCTACCGATACATCCTCTATTAACTTTACTAATTTTGTACCTGCCTTTGAATCGAGAGAATGAATTTTGGGAGATAAAAAGGCAAGTGCAACTGATGAATCCGGAGAAAAGAAGTGATTATTGATAATAGAGAAACCGGTGCTGTTTTTAGAGAATGTAGAATCCGCAAGGAAGGCGAACCTAAGCCCGGCGGGGTCTAATTGAACTAAATCCATTATATCTTCTCTACCCTCTTCGAATATCAATTCATAGTTATTTTGCATTCGCTGAATAATCATTTGAGGGCTGAGTATAGAATCAAATTTTTCATACATATTCGTATCAACCCAATTAGGCAGATGAGATAACAGATAATCTAACCCATTAAACATTAAATCATCATCTATTTGATACAGAATATTATCAACTAAATGAGATGTAGTATCTTTTATAATCAACGAATCGATAAACTCATTGCAAATATCTGATAATTCTTCAGGATTAAGCTTTTTATCTTCAGACACAAATTGAAGGAAAATTTTATCCTTAACTTTTAAATCTTTAAAAGCTAAATCTCCGTAAAAATTATCATTTGTATTTGGAAGAAGGTCTGCTATATTCTCATTAAATACAACCTTCATTCCAAAGAATACAAATATTGCAAACGATAAAATAATAAATAGATAAGCAAACCATCTATTATTATTTAAAAATTTATATATATTAGTAAAAATATTTTTCATTTTTATAAATCAACTAATGACATCTTAATTGTCATACAATCAGAACTATCTGAATTCATATTAGCACATACATCAATTTTATCAGAGACACTGATTTTACAAGAAATCGTATATAAAGTATTATCCAAAGGATTAACAAGAGAAATAAATTTTACTTGTTTAATATTATCTATTCTTAATTTTTTGGATAAAACTCTTTCTACACACTCTCTCACCATCTGAATATTACATACCCCCGGAGCGATAGGACTGCCGGGGAAATGGCCTTTATATACATCACAATCCTTATTTAATTCTACCTTAAATAAATAAGAATCATCTTCTGATTGGTGTAAATCCAACAGTTTATAGAATTTATTTTCTAACATATCTTAAGCATTACAATGATTTCTATTTTTCCATTCTTCAAACCATTCCGGCATAGGATCCAGATTACCATTTAAATCTGTAAATAATTGTATTGAAGAGGCAGTAAGTACCAAAGTATTATTTTTTGCATTATATACTTCGTATTTGAAACAAATTTTACCACCCTTAGTTGGAATAAAAGTTATATTCACAATCAATTCATCATCAACAGAAACCATCTGTTTATATTTTAAATTGAGTTCAAACATTGGTGCGTATGAATTATTCTCAAGAATAGTTTTATACTCTAATCCATATTTTCTACCAAAAGCTTCTCGAGCATCTTCCAAATAAGTAACGTAATTACCATGCCAAACCATTCGAATAGAATCTACTTCAGAAAAACGCACTCTTATTTTTATCGACTCGGATAATTCCATATTACATTTTAATAAATATCTTCATCTGGCACTCAACAATCAATTTGCCATTAATAAAAGATTGCGCTTTAATTAAAGAAATATTTTCAAATTTAGACACCACCTCAAGATTGGTAGTAATTTCATCATTTATAGATGGTAATCCAAAAAAAGTGCATTTTTTAATTTCTCCAATATAGCCCAAATGAGGTTCTTCATTATTGATATACGATTCGTAACCGGCATAAGCAGCTGCTGATTGAGCGATATGCTCCACGAGTCCCGGCTCATACATTACCCCTTCAAATACAAAATAATTATCATCTTTTACTAATAAAGTAGAAGTTGCCGTTAATTCAGAGGTAATATCAATAGAAGAGATTTGAACAATTGGAGGGCGTTGAGGAATCAACTTGAATACCTCAACGCCACCAAAATAAGTATTATTCATAGAATTAAGCCTGAAGACGTTGTTCTACAAAATCATATAACTCTCCAAAAGTTTTAATTTGAGCCAATTCACTGCCTTTCAATTTCACCTTAAATTCTGTTTCAATAAGAGCTACCATATCTACCAAGCTTAAACTATCCAACTCTAATGTAGCTTTGATATCAGCATCAGGTGTTAATTCAGACACCTCTTTTTCAAATTCTTCTGCCAACACTTCATTAATACGGTTGACCAATTCTTGTTTTGCCATAAATTAAAAATTAAATGATTATTTTATATTTTTTACAATTAATGTTGAGTTTGTACCACCAAATCCAAAAGAATTCGACAAGAAAACGTCAAATTTCTTTTCAACTCTTTTCGAAGGAATATTCAATTTAGCTGAATCTTCATCCGGATTTTCAAAGTTAATATTAGGAGCAATGAAGTCATTCTTCATCATGAGCATAGAGTATATCACTTCAGAAGCACCTGCCATCCACATTTCATGTCCTGTTTGTGATTTAGTAGAAGTAATTTCAGGTTTATAATCTCCAAATACATTATATAAGGCTTTTGCTTCATTTTTGTCTCCCACAGGAGTAGATGTAGCGTGTGCATTTACATAACCAATTTCTCTGATGTCAATACCGGCTAAGTCCATAGCCATTTTTAAAGAACGACTCGGACCATCTACATTAGGAACAGAAATATGATCTCCATTAGATGAGAATCCATAGCTTAATACTTCTGCAAGTATCGGAGCCCCACGTTTTACTGCACTTTCATAACTTTCTATAATAACGGTTGCTGCACCACCACCAGGCACCAAACCATCTCTATCTCTATCAAAAGGGCGAGAAGCCTTAGTAGGGTCACTTTCTCTAACAGAAAATGCAGAAATACCATCAAAAGAGCCGATAGAAAATGGATTTACCTCTTGAGCGCCACCACAAACTATCATATCTTGCAAGCCATTCTTAATCAATAATGCTCCCAAACCTATTGCGTGTGAACCGGAAGCACAGGCACCTGATACAGTAAGATTTATTCCTTTTAACTTAAAAATACAAGCTAAATTCATTGTCACTGTAGAATTCATAGATTGGAAAATAGCACCTGAACCAACCAAAGTAGTATCTTTTTTCTCTCGCATTGTATCCACACTCTTCACTACAGCATCCGCTGATGAATCATTGCCATATAACAAACCAACCTCATGTGAATCTAAATAATCTTGAGTTATTCCGGCATGCTTTAAAGCGTCTACTGTTGCACAATATGCATATTTTGCTTGTTCCGGCATATACACTCTTTGATTTCTGGATAATTCTTTCTTTAAATCAGGTACTTCAAGATATGCTGTAAGTCCACTTCTAAAACCCATTTCTTTACGAGCTTGATCTAAAATAATTCCTGATTTTCCTGTATACAATGAATCTCTTACTTCATCAAGCGTTTTTCCTAAACAAGAATAGATTCCCATTCCTGTAATAACTACTCTCTTTTCCATAGATTATTTATTCAAATATTAATTTATTTAATTTTTCAAATAATGATTTTCTTTCATTCATCCAATATTTATACTGCATTGAATATTTTATCTTATGAGTAAACTTGCATAATCCGATAAACTTAATAAAACTCTTTCGATAATACCAAGCAAATCTACCTAATATTGATAGCAATAAGAAATGTATTAATGCCAAACCTATATCAAAAAACATTAAGTCTATAATAAATACTAGCACATACATTATCGGTATTGAAATTAAAGCACTGATTACAAACCTCACCCCACCGACAAACATTTTGAAGGGACCTCCCATCTTTTCAAATTTATTCGTCAATTTTTTTGGAGCATAAAAAATAATAATATGAGGCCACAATGCTAAAATATATAAAGGCAATAATAATAACAAAATCAACGCATATTTAATCAATTGCATTATACGATAATTCGTATCAAAAACCCAATCTCTTAGTTTTTCTTGATAAGTAAAATCTTTTAATTTCAAAAACCGGGAATATATTTCAACCAACTCTACAGGATGCTTCTCTTTTAAAGTATTTAATTTATCGCATAACTCTTTATCGGTAATCAATTTATTAGGCAAATTATCGGGATCAACCCCTCTTACCTTTGCAAAATGAACTCCATAACTATTCCTAATATAATCGATTGCTTCGTAATTATCCAAATCTGTAATATTGAGCATCATGTCATTAATACTCTCTTTTACTTTGGCATTTACCTCTCGCCAAACCGTACGAGGTTTTATCTTATATAACTCATAATATTCTCCCAAATCAATAGGCTCACCAAACTTTACCAATACGTCACTTTGCATTGAAAAATAATTACTATAGTGAATGGCTGTAGGAAGTACAAAGATTTGTTTTGAGAAATTATCTTGTTCAGCCGCTTCGAATGCCATTCTTAAATAACCTTGAGAAAATTCTCCTAACCAATGCTTATCTTGATTTGTAGCCTCCGGAAATATTGCAACTATACCTCCGGAAAGTAGGCGTTTGCCAGCTTCATCAAATACTACTTTATTATGAACTAAAGAGGCTTCTCCATCAACCCTCATCCTATATGCAGGCAAGATATCTAACGAATATAAAAATTTAGCCAAGAATTTCTTTTTAAAAACGTCTGCTCTAGCAAAAATACTCACCCTTTTATTACCAAAAGAAAATTGTAATGCAAGAGGATCATTAAGGGCATTTTGATGATTAGCAGCCACCAAAGTAGGAACTCCGGCTTTTGGAACATTATGATTATTTAAAATATATACATGTCGATAATAAATAACATTATGTATTGTTTTTAAATAATTTCTAAACATTAAATAAAATACGTTCTTCATAGATTATCTCTTTATTAATTCATATAGATAAAAATAAGACTGAATAAAAGAACCATCTTTTACTTTTATCAGATTATTGAAATTAGATTCATAAGACACTTTGACATTTGCAAACAATTCTGACAAAACATCAACGTTTACGTCTTCTTTAATTTCCTTATTTCTAATACTATTATTTATTGCCATCTTCCATAACTCTATTGTTTTATTACGAAAGACCTCTAATTTTTTTCTATAATCTTCATACTTTAATAAAGCAATAAATTTTATAGATGTCAAATTAAAAAATGTAAGATTAGGATTATTAGATTGTAATAAAATATCTCTTTGCGCTATTATCAAACGAATTCTACTCTCTATCATATCAGCAACAGTAGCATCCGGCTCTATTTGCAAGCTAGACTCCATATACTTAATAATATAATGGTCTATTACTGTTTTGAATAAATCTTCTTTACTCTTGAAATAATAATATAAAGTAGCTCGCCCTATACCTAATTCTTCTTGAACTACTGATATAGAAACTTCCGAATATCCTTTTTGTAAAAACAATTTGAATGCCTCTTCTAATATTTTCTCTTTTGTAAACTTCATATTATTACTTTCGAACAATCGTTCTATTTTTTCGACCGCAAAGGTAAAATTAATTTTCGAACAATCGTTCTATTTTTATGTTAAAAATAATTAATCCACTCAAAAACAATTATGAATCAGGAAATTATATATAAATTATAAAAAATTCAATCTTAGATTAATATGCATCAAAAAATTATTCATATATTTGCACTAAAATAAAACTTAATATGTATATTGTAATATCAATATTTGTAACATTAGCTTTGATAATAGATTTTTCTATTGGTAATTTGCCTCTAGAATTATTTAAAAGTCCTCTTAATATAATAATATTATTAAGTATATTCTTTTACATATACATAATTTCTAACAATAAAAACAAATATCAATATATTTTGAGAATCGGTTCTTTAAAAGGAGTAATTTCAATCTTTGTATTATTTATCATTTTCATACTATTAAGTATTTTTCTACCATCAACATTTAATACCCACTCTTGGACTTTTACATCTATAATTTTACTATTAATAGTATCTTTAACCATATTAATAATAAAACAAGCTACTCTGATTTTAAATGAAATTCAGCACACGAAAAGATGGTCACATCAACATTCAATTATTGTTCATTTAGGTATATTAATCACCATTGCGTCATTATTATTTGGAAGTGCCGACAGTAGCACTTTGTATCACCAATCAATTACAAACATACCTGATAATATATGTTTAACAACAAAAGGGGAAAAAGAAACATTACCATTTTATCTAATAAGTGACAATATTAAGATTATCGGAACGTCTTCAAATATTATAGATTATATAGCAGAATTTCGCACAATAGATAAAGACTCTACAATTACGAAACATACTTCTCGGCCAAATCATCCAGCACACTTTGATGGATACGACATATATATATCCGATTTTAAAACTTCTGATTTTAGTGATTCAAAACAAATAACATATATCATAAATAAATCTCCATGGAAATACGTCACTTATTTTGGAATAATACTAAGCATAATAGGTTTATTGATATTATTTATTCGCAAATAGATTTATGAATTATTGGTTGTTTTTACTATATACTACTATATCAATAGCGATATTTAACTCCGTGGGTATAGCATTATCATTCACAAAGAAATATAATGCCATATCAAAGTATTTATTTATACTTTCAATAGTATCACAATTGATATTGATTGTTTATATATGGTCATTAAAAAACACTGCTCCGCTTCAAACAATAGCAGAAACAAGAATTTGGTATTCTTTTTTCATCTCTGTAGTTGGATTATTTATTTATTTTAAATATAAGATAAAATGGATGAATATTTTTACTACTTTAATGTGCTTAATGTTTAACATTATAGTGTTAGTAAAAGATAATACGATAACAACCCCTACGCCACCAATATTACATTCTATATGGTTTATTCCACATGTGTCGTTATACATGGTTTCATACGCCATATTAGGCTGTGCTGCAATATTATCAATTATAAACATATTTAAAGAGAATAATAAAAGAGAGAATATATGTAACCAATTATTATTAATTGGCACAATATGTTTTTCCATTGGTATGATACTCGGTTCAATATGGGCATATTCGGCATGGAGTTCATTTTGGTCTTGGGATATTAAAGAATCTATTGCATTAATTACATGGTTAGTATACTTAATAAGTATTCATTTATCATTTACACAAAAGAAATCTAAATGGGTTTCTGTACTATCAATTATTGGTTTTATTTTATTACAAATATGTTGGTGGGGAATCAAATATCTACCCGTATATAGTCAAAGTAATCATATTTATTAAACACAACTATTATGAAAAAAACTATTGGAATCGTATTAATTTTATTAATCGGTGTATATCTAACATACCGATTAGTGAATAAGGCTCCGTCTTCGGAATTAACGACAAACGAACAGATGGTGGAGATTATGAACAGTGGACAATGCTTGGCTTGTCATAATTTGAATCCTGAAAAACCATTTTATGCATCATGGCCAATTGTTGGGAAAATTGTAATGGATGACATTATAAAAGCCCAATCAGAGATTGACTTAACAAGTGCATATAATGCACTTATTAATGGAGAAAAAGTGGATGTAGTTTCTTTAAATAAAATTGAGAAAACTATTATGGATAATAATATGCCACAGGCAAAATATTATCTGGCACACTGGGGTAGTTCCATCAATAGAGCAGAAAAACAGATGGTATTAAATTGGGCAAAAGAGCATCGTGCTACATATTATAATAACGATTTGGTAGCAGACAAGTGGAAAAACGAGCCTGTACAACCTATTCCTGACAAGTTAGAGACAGATGAAAATAAAGTTCGTTTAGGTAAGATGTTATATTATAGTACATTATTATCTGCAGACAACACTATATCATGTGCATCTTGTCATGATTTCGACAAAGGAGGTACTGACAATAAACCATTTTCTGTTGGATATTTAGAACAAGTAGGCGGAGTAAATGCTCCAACAGTATTTAATGCATATTTTAATTTTGTACAATTCTGGGATGGTAGAGCAGAAAATTTAGCAGCACAAGCTGCAGGACCACCTCTCAATCCTATTGAGATGGCATCAAAAGACTTTGATGAGATATGCACAAAATTAGCTGGTAATCAAGAAATTGCCATGACTTTTAATGAGATCTATCCTGATGGAATAACAGAAAAAAATATCTGTGATGCTATTGCTGAGTTTGAAAAAACTCTCTTAACTCCTAATTGCCCTTTCGATCAATATCTAAAAGGAGACGACAACGCAATATCTGAAAACGCGAAATCCGGTTACGAATTGTTTAAAAAATACAATTGTGCTACATGTCACGGCGGTATCAATATCGGAGGACAATCTTATGAATTGTTAGGATTGAAAGCCGACTATTTTAAAGATAGAGGTACTACCCTTACAGAAGAAGATTATGGAAGAGGAAAACAAGAAGAAGATATATATTACGATCACAGATTTAAAACTCCTACATTAAGAAATCTAACCCTGACAGCACCATACTTCCATGATGCCACACAAGCTACTATTGAAGATGCCGTTAAAGCAATGATGAAATATGAAATAGGAAAAAATATTTCAGAAGACGAAGTAAAATTATTGGTAGAATTCTTAGAAACTCTAACAGGTGAGATACCACAAAAATGATATGAAAAGATTTGGATACTATATTTATTTAATAATTTGCATTTCATTATTCAGTTGTAATAAATCGAATCATGATTTTATTACTACGGAGTCGTATTCATGGAAAAATAATCAAATAATTCAAAACGATTATATTGCCACAGCCATAAATGACACATGTATCATTTCTAATTATAAAAGTGACATGGATACGTCTACAATATCTAATGAATGGAGATTAACAAATGATATTAGTACATATCCTCAATATCAAGCTCCTACAGCATTAGAAGTTGCAATTTATAACATGTCGCTTGATGAGATGATAAATGCTATTGAATCCGACTCCACATTACGTACGGGAGCCGAGTGGGCGGGAGTATGGACTCGTGATGTATCATACTCTATAATTTTATCAATGGCACATATGCAAACCTCTGTATCTATCAATTCTTTATTACAAAAAATAAACTCAAGAATTAGAATTATTCAAGATACAGGTACCGGTGGGGCATGGCCTTGCTCTTCTGACAGAGTAATTTGGATTATTGCTGCTTGGGAAATTTATCTTGAAACAGGAAATCTCGACTGGTTAGAGATGATTTATCCGGCTATTTCTAACACATTAGAAGATGATAGAAGGGTTATTTTCGATAAAAAAAGCAATCTCTACATGGGTGAAACGTCATTTATAGATTGGAGAGAGCAATCATATCCAAAATGGATGCAACCTGTTGATATTTACAATTCTAAAGCACATAATACTAATGTTGTTTACGCACATACACTAAAAATTGCAAGTCAAATTGCGGAAATATTAGGTCACAAAACGTCGTCTACCATTTATCTTCAATGGCATAAGGATTTAAAAGAAAATATCTACAAATCATTCTATAACAGCAAACTAAACTATCATAACACTTACATTTATGGTAGAAATTCAAACTATTCGGAAGAGAGATTTGAAAGTTTAGGTGAAGCTTTAGGAATATTATGGGATATTACACCATCTGATTTGCATAAAGAGATAGGGGAGAATATTCCTATGACAGATTTTGGAGTTCCGGTATTTTACCCTTATATTGATAGTATGTTTTCATACCACAACAACGCAGTATGGCCTTTTGTAGCATCATATACAGCATTGGCATATGCAAAAGCAAATAATGATAAAGGAGTGCTTTATTCAATCGGGTCGATTTATAGAAGTGCCGCACTTTTCTGTACTAATAAAGAAAACTTTGAAGCTTCTAGTGGAGATTATAAACACACAGCTATAAATTCCAGCAATATGTTATGGTCTTTATCCGGAAATATTGCTTTAGTACACAAATTAATATTCGGAATTAGGTATGAATTAAATGGATTATCATTTCATCCTTTTGTACCTAAAGCAATGTCAGGCAACAGAAAGTTAACTAATTATAAGTACAGAGATGCAATACTGAATATTTCTTTACATGGATACGGAAATCAAATTAAGACATTCATATTAGATGGTGTAGAAACGGAGCCATTTTTACCGGACACCCTACAAGGTATGCATGAAATTGAGATTGAATTGACTAGAAGCAACACAACAAACAGAGTAAATTATTGCAAAGCTCAATTCACTCCACTTGAACCAAATAATATTCATACTAATAATGGATTATTATTATGGAACAATGATGTTCGTATTAAAGATTATTTGATTTATCTCAACGGTAGAAATATTGGTAAAATAAATAACGATAACAAAGATACTATTGAATCGTTTGAATTATCAAATAATTATTCCGGAGAAATTCAAATAGTTTCTTTTGACAAACAAAAAGGATATTCATTTGCAAGCGAACCTTACAGATATAATAACACAGAAATTATTTATGAAATTGAAGATTACATAAATAACTATGATACTATTTTCAAAGGATATGAAGGAAATGGATATTATGTCTTACCGGACAATGATTCTGAACTAACATTAGAAATAGACATTCAAGAAGGCGGCACCTATTATATTGATTTTAGATATGCAAATGGTAATGGACCAATAAATACCGATAATAAATGTTGCATTAGGTCTTTATCAATAAACAATAACGAAGTTGGATGCATTGTAATGCCACAAAGAGGTACAAGAAATTGGACTGATTGGGGGTGGAGTAATAGTATTCCTTATGAATTTACACCAGGCAAATATCAGATTTCTATCAATATGGAGCCACATACATTTAATATGAATATCACTACAAATAATGCTTTCATTGACCGGATGAGGTTAACAAAAGAAAAATAAAAAAAGAGGAACTAGTTCCTCTTTTTTATTTTTTATAGAACAAAGAATCCTCATGATGATAGGGTTCTCCCTTTATTATAGTCATAGAACGATAAATCTGTTCTACAAGTAATATCCTTATCATTTGATGAGAAAAAGTCATTTTAGAAAGAGATAAAAAATCGTCAGCTCTTTTATACACATCCAACGAAAATCCAAAAGCACCTCCAATCACAAAAACGACTCTTTTTTTGGAAGATAAATTTAACGATTCAATTTTTTTAGAAAATTCTACACTTGTATATTGTTTTCCTTTATCATCCAATAATATAACATAATCATCATTCTTCAAACTCTTTAAGATTAAGTTCCCTTCTCTTATTCTCAATTCATTAACCTCAATAGATTTAGCATTCTTAACATCCTGAATTTCCATAATTTCCAAAGTCAAATAATGCTTAATTCTATTTAGATAATTATCAATACATTGACTAAAAGAATTATCATTAGTTTTTCCAACCCAAACAACGCAAATCTTCATGTAATTAATATTTTTCGCAAAGGTACAAAAATATTACAGAAAAACTGATAATCAAAGGCTATAAACTATTATTTTTTTGTAACTTTGCAAGATAAAAAAATTAATAATGAATTTTAGATTAGAGAAAACAGACGAAAAGACAAATGCCAGAGCCGGAGTAATCACCACCGATCATGGCATAATAGAAACGCCAATTTTTATGCCAGTAGGTACAATTGGTTCTGTAAAAGCAGTTCACATGCGTGAATTGGAATCAGATATTAAAGCACAAATAATTTTAGGAAATACATATCATTTATATCTAAGACCTGGTTTGACAATATTAGAACAAGCAGGTGGTCTACACAGATTTAATAGTTGGAAAAAACCGATTCTTACTGATAGTGGTGGTTTTCAAGTATTTTCTCTATCCGACAACAGAAAGCTCACTGAAGAAGGAGTAATTTTTCGCTCTCATATTGATGGTTCAAAACATATATTCACACCGGAAAATGTTGTAGATACTCAACGAATAATAGGGTCAGACATTATGATGGCATTAGATGAGTGTACTCCGGGAAATGCAGAATATAACTATGCCAAACAATCTATGGAACGTACACATCGTTGGTTATCAAGAGGCGTAAAACATTTCAAAGAAACAGAATCAAAATACGGATATTCTCAAACATTTTTTCCGATTGTTCAAGGTTGTGTATACCCGAATCTACGTCGTGAATCGGCAAAATATATAGCCGACCAAGATATGGAAGGAAACGCAATTGGTGGTTTAGCAGTAGGTGAACCAACAGAAAAAATGTATGAAATGATTGACATTGTAAATGAAATACTTCCCAAAAACAAACCAAGATATTTAATGGGAGTCGGTACACCGGCAAATCTTTTAGAAGGTATTGAAAGAGGTGTTGATATGTTTGACTGTGTTATGCCTACAAGAAATGGTAGAAATGGCATGTTATTCACTAGAAATGGTATTATTAACATCAAAAATAAATGTTGGGCGAACGACTTCTCTCCTATTGACATAGAAAGTGATTGTTTCGTAGACATTACATACTCTAAAGCATATTTAAGACATTTATTTATCAGCAAAGAATTACTAGGTATGCAAATTGCCTCTATCCATAATTTAGCATTCTACCTATGGTTAGTAAAAGAAGCAAGAAAACATATATTACTTGGCGATTTTAAATCCTGGAAAGATGAAATGATACAGAAAGTAACTAATAGAATTTCATAAAAATGCTCAAAAAGATTGACATATACATAATCAAAAAATATCTTGGCACTTTTTTCCTTTCTATTTTACTGATAATAAGTATATCGGTAGTAATAGATATATCCGAAAAAATAGACAATTTTTTTGACAATCATGCTCCGTTAAAAGAGATTATTTTTGACTATTATGTAAATTTTATTCCATATTTTGCTAATCTGTTCACCCCACTATTTGCTTTTATTTCTGTGATATTTTTTACATCAAAAATGGCATATAATACAGAAATAATAGCAATATTGGCAGGAGGTGTGAGTTTTAAAAGACTATTACGTCCGTACTTTATTGCGTCTATTTTTATAGGATTAATATCATTTTTACTAAGTGGTTATATTATTCCTCCGGCGAATAAAACACGACTTGCTTTTGAAGACAAGTATGTCAACAAAATTAAATCGGAAATAGCAAGAAATATCCAAATGGAAATTGAAAAAGGAACTATTTTATACATAGAAAGATATGATGAAAGACAAAATAAAGGTACAAATATCTCTCTTGAAAAATTTGATGGAAAGAAACTTGTAAGCCGAACTATAGGTACAAACATAGAATGGATTGAAAATGAAGGTAAATGGAAAATAAAGAATTATACTACAAGAGATTTCTTCGGTCTATATGAAACGATGACCAGAGGCGACGCTATAGACACAACACTAAATATCCATCCTTCAGAATTTTTTATAGTATCTTCTTTAGCACCACAAATGACAAATAGTGAGTTACGACATCACCTAAAACGTCAGGAAGAGAGAGGAATAGGACAAACACAAGCTTTTAAAGATGAATATTATAAACGATATGCAAATCCTTTCGCTGCTATTATCCTAATGGTTATAGGTGTTTCTCTCTCATCTAAAAAAATTAAAGGAGGAATGGGACTTCAATTAGGAATAGGATTGGCATTAAGTGCTATATACATTTTATTTACAACAATCTCAAGTATGTTCGCAATAAAAGGTAATATGCCGGTATTATTAGCTGTATGGCTACCTAATATTGTGTTCTCAATAATAGCTATAATTTTATACATCAAAGCTCCTAAATAATGAATTTCAACGACATATTAAATAAATACGCTTTACTACCCCAAGTAAAAACAATCATCGATAACATTAATAACAAAGTAGATACAAATATTGAAGGGGTAAAGGCTTCCGGTAAATCCATTTTATTAGCTTCGATTTACAAACTTACATTAGGTAAATTTTTCGTTATTTATGAAGATAGCGATAGTGCGGCATATGCGTATAACGACATATCAAATATTATCGGAAAAGACAATATCGGCATTTTACCTTCCAGTTACAACACCAATAAAAAACGAAAAACCATTGACGTATCGTCTGAAATATTACGAACAGACGCTCTAAATATATTATCAAATAATAACTCTTTTATTGTAATATCCTCACCAGAAGGCATATCCGAACAATTGACAAACAAAAATAATTTTACTGCTCAAAGCATAAATATCAATGTAAACGACAACATTTCTCAAGAATCTATTATTCAAAAACTAATGAAATTCGGATTCGAACAAGTAGAATTCGTATATCAACCGGGGCAATTCTCACAAAGAGGAAGTATTTTGGATATTTTTTCTTATTCCTTTGAATTACCTTACAGATTAGATTTCTTTGGAGATAACATTGACTCTATCAGAACTTTTGATATCTCTAAACAATTGTCTATAGATAGCGTAAATAAAATATCTATTTTCCCTGATATAAAAGTTCAATCTAATAATTTGGTTCCAATCTTTGATTATATCTCAAAAGATACTACTATCGTTCTTTCTAACCGAAAATATATATGTGACCAATTAGACTCTATATATAACAGCATACTAATTAATAGTAATACAAAAACAGAAACGGCAATAGTTAATACAAACATTACTAAATTTATTTTTAAAAATAATATAACAAACTATTGCACTATAGATTTTGTCAAGAAAAGCGGAACTAATACAGAAAAAAATATTGGTTTTAACCAAACAGAGCAACCATTATTTCATAAAAATTTTGATATTGTTAGTGATGTCACAAAAAAATATATAAATGAGGGATACGAAATTTATATATGTTCCGATTCAACAAAACAAACAGATAGAATACAATCAATATTTAACGAACGAGAAGACAATATAAACTTTACACCACTAAACCCAACAATTCACGAAGGATATATCGACAATGACATATCAATATGTTGTTTTACAGATCACCAGATTTTCAATAGATTTCATAATTTTTCATTAAAATCGGATATTACAAAATCCGGTAAAGCAGCATTAACTCTTAAAGAAATTAATCAATTACAGATAGGTGATTATGTTGTGCACATCGACCATGGAGTAGGAAAATTTGCCGGATTAATAGTAATCAATAATAACGGAAATAAACAAGAAGTAATCAAACTACTATATAAAAATGACGATGTAATATTTGTCTCTATCCATAGTCTACATAAAATATCGAAATATAAAGGTAAAGATGGCGAGCCACCACAAATCAACAAATTAGGAACCGGAGCTTGGGAAAGGTTAAAAGAAAAAACAAAATCCAAAGTTAAAGATATCGCTCGTGATTTAATAAAATTATATGCAGCGAGAAAAGCCAAACAAGGTTTTGAATTTTCACCTGATAGTTATTTACAAACGGAACTTGAAGCCTCTTTTATATATGAAGATACGCCGGACCAAGCAAAATCAACGGCTGATATAAAAAACGATATGGAATCGGTACGCCCAATGGATAGACTAATTTGCGGTGACGTTGGATTTGGAAAAACAGAAATTGCAATCCGTGCTGCTTTCAAAGCTGTAACCGACAATAAGCAAGTAGCGATATTAGTACCGACAACAGTACTTGCTCTGCAGCATTACAAAACTTTTTCTGAAAGGCTAAAAGAGTTCCCTTGTAATATTGATTACCTTAGCAGAGCAAAAAAAAGCAGTGAAGTAAAAGACATAAAGGAAAAACTAAAAAATGGAAAGATTGACATCATTATCGGAACTCACAAATTAATAGGCAAAGACATAATATTTAAAGACTTAGGTTTATTAATAATAGATGAAGAGCAAAAATTCGGTGTAGCAGTAAAAGAGAAACTAAAAACGATTAAAGTAAATATCGATACGCTCACACTCACTGCAACGCCTATACCTCGTACATTACAATTCTCTTTGATGGGCGCAAGGGATTTAAGCATTCTAACTACCCCACCACCAAATCGATTCCCCGTAATGACAGAAGTTATTACTTTTGATGATGAAACAATAAAAGAGGCCATAATGACAGAAATAAACAGAAATGGCCAAATATTTTTCATCAATAATAGGGTACAAAATATATACTTGATAGAAGAAAAAATACACAAACTAATTCCGAATGCAAGAATTGCAGTAGCTCATGGTCAGATGCCACCACAACAATTGGAAGAGACAATTATAAACTTTATCAATTACGAATATGATATTTTAATAGCAACATCCGTAATTGAATCAGGAATTGACATTCCTAATGTTAATACAATTATAGTAAACAATGCTCATATGTTCGGGTTAAGTGATTTACATCAATTGCGAGGACGGGTGGGAAGAAGTAATAGAAAAGCATATTGCTATCTAATTGCACCGGAATACAAATATCTTAATGATGACGCAAGAAGGAGATTACAAGCAATAGAAACTTTTGCTGACTTAGGTTCCGGGTTTAATATTGCAATGCAAGACCTAGACATTCGCGGAGCCGGCAACATTTTGGGCGCAGAACAAAGTGGATTTATTACTGACTTGGGTTACGAAACCTATCAAAAAATTCTCAACGAAGCTCTGACAGAGCTGAAAGATACTGAATTTGCAGAGTTATTTGATAGCAAAAAAGATACTTTTATCTCTGATTGCAATATAGAATCAGATATGGAATTATTGTTCCCGAATTGGTATGTGGAATCTCAAACCGAAAGAATTGCGTTATATAGAGAACTTGATAATATTCAAGATATTAAAACTCTAAATACCTTTAAAAAGAACTTAATTGATAGATTTGGTAAAACTCCTATTGAAGTAGAAAATTTATTTACTATGGTTCAACTAAGATGGTTGGCTCAAAAATATGGAGTGGAACGTCTTGTAATAAAGAAAAATAATATGACAGCTCATTTAATAAGCAATAATCAGTCAAAATTCTATCAATCAAAAGAGTGTGAAAAAATACTATTATATTGTACACAAAACTACAAACGTTGCTCTTTGATTGATGATGTAAAAGGAAGAATGTTTAGAGTTGGAAATATTACTGATATCAATGAAGCATATGACATTTTCAAATGTATAGATAAAATAAAAGAATGATATGATTATCTCATATCATTCTCATATACATTTGGATATTCTGCTTTATTAAAAACGAAAGTAGATTTATCGAATACTCTTGGTTCTATCTTTTCCCAATTAAAAATTATTTTGTCTCCATTTCTCTGCCAAACAATCAACTGTTTCGGCATACAATTGGATTTATAAGACTTTATCGTGATTTTGAAATATTCTACGCCCTTGGGATTTAACGGAAAAAAATTTACTACATCACAACTTTTCTCCTGATTATCATCCAAAGATATCCTATGTGTTTTCACATAATAATCAATCATAAACATAGGATTCAAGTCTTTTAATTCATCCTTTGTAGGTTCGGATATTGTAACTTCATTATTCTCTGCAGAGTATACCCATTGAGTTTTACCATCATATTTTGTTTCTACATCGTCAATTACCAATCTAAATTCTTTATTATTTAGTTGTAAAACACCGGATTTATTTTGGGTAGCCTTATTATTCTCATCTTGATAAATAACAGAAAAAGAGCATTGGTAAGCAGATTTCTTCAAATTACTCACTACTTTTTTGACAATTTTTTCCGCTTCAGGATTGTTATCTGCAGAAACAAATACAAGAGGGAATAATGATATTAAAACAAAAAAAATCTTCTTCATATTATTAATGTAATTTTTAGTTTGACAAAATTATTCATCAAAGGTTTATTAATTCTACAAAGATGTTAATAATTTGTCAAGTTCAAATTCATCTTTAATAATCACTTCTCGTGGTTTCGAACCTCTTACTGGTCCCACAATACCGGCAGCCTCTAATTGGTCCATTATTTTACCGGCTCTATTAAACCCAATTTCAAAGTTTCTTTGAATATTTGATGTACTACCTTGCTGATTTCTTACTACATAACGAGCAATTTCATCAAACATAACATCTCTTTTACGCAGATCAATAGTTTTGTTAACATCATCCTCTTTAACATCCGGTTCCGGTAATTCAAAGGCAGAAGGATAAGCTTGCTGTTCAGCAATATAATTAACAATATTTTCCACTTCAGGAGTGTCAATAAAAGCACATTGAACACGAGTAAGCGAGCTACCTGTACTAATAAGCATATCACCCTTACCGATTAATTGTTGAGCACCGGATGTATCCAAAATTGTTTTTGAATCCACACCACTGGTAACTTTAAAAGCAATACGGGCCGGAAAATTTGCTTTTATAGTACCTGTAATAACATTTACAGAAGGACGTTGAGTAGCAACAATCATATGGATACCCACAGCACGAGCCAATTGAGCAATACGTGCAATTGGAAACTCAACTTGTTTACCAGCACTCATTATTAAATCACAAAACTCATCAATAATTACAACGATATAAGGAAGGAATTTGTGTCCATTCAAAGGATTTAATTTTCTCTCAATAAACTTTCCATTATACTCTTTAATATTTCTTGCTTTAGCTGATTTGAGTAACAGATACCTATCATCCATCTCTTTACAAAGAGAATTAAGAGTATCAATAACCTTTGATGTATCGGTGATAACTGCCTCGTCAGAATCGGGTATTTTCGCTAAAAAATGCTTCTCTATCTCGGAAAAAATACTAAACTCAACTTTTTTAGGATCGATAAGGACTAATTTCAATTGTGAAGGATGCTTTTTATACAACAAAGAGGTAATAATAGCATTTAGACCAACGGATTTTCCTTGACCTGTGGCACCCGCTACCAACAAATGAGGCATTTTTGTTAAATCAAAAGTATAAACTTCATTAGAAATCGTTCTTCCTAATGCAACCGGTAATTCGGCATCCATTTCTTGAAACTTCTTTGATGATATAGTACTTAACATACTAACAATACGAGGTTTAGAATTAGGCACCTCAATACCAATAGTACCTCTACCTGGCATAGGAGCAATAATACGTATTCCGATGGCAGACAATCGCAGCATTATATCTTGCTCCAGATTTTTTATCTTATTTATTCTTACTCCATCTTCCGGAACAATCTCATATAACGTTACAGTAGGACCGATTGTTTCTATAATTTTTTTTATCTTAATATCAAAGAAACCAAGTGTTTCAATGATTTTTCGCTGATTTTCCTTTTGTTCTTCTACAGAAACTGTATTATTCGAATTAGGATATTCTTTTAATAAATCTAATGTAGGATATTTGTACATAGATAAATCCAATGTAGGGTCATATGGAGCATAGTTATCCATTACATTGTCTAAGGTATCGTCATCTTTTTTTTCAATACTCACCTCAATTTCAACCTCACTCTGCTTAGGAGTAGTAGTTTCAATATAATCTTGATTATCTTCAATCGCAGAAGATACCGTCTCAATAGTAATTTCATTACTTAAATCATTACTATCGGTTGGGCTTTCTTCTTCTCCAATACCATCTTCTTTCTCCAAATCAGTATTTTGAGATTCTTGTATCCATTCCTCTTGAATTATATTAGGACCTATACGTACTGCTTTTTCTTTATCGGTACCTTTAGACTTTGGCTTTCTATGAAATAAAGAAAAGAACTTGCAAAAAACTTTTACAAAAACAAAATCTTTTGAAAATATCTTTTGGATAGACCCTATAGTAGACTTAAAAGCAAAAATACAAAACAATACAATAATTGCTAATAATAGAAGAAAAATACCCACGTTACCTATTCTATCGAATAAGAAACCGGTAACCAACTCTCCATAATATCCTCCAATATTCAAAAAAGAATTCTCTAAAAAAGAGGAAAAGAAAAAATGGAGCATAATAGGTAATATCAATAAACCAATAATTGGAAACAATATCAATTTCCATATCTTGGTTGTCACTTTCATAAGATATAAAGAAACGGCACTCAAAGGAATAATAAGCAATAATGCAGATACACCCAAACATTTGTTTATTAAAAAACAAGCTATTTGTGCACCATAATATGCAGTCCAATTATGTATCTTTTTATTTGCTTCAGAAAAATCAGCCTCTGATTGTAAAATACTCATATCTTCAGCTCCATATATTAAAAATGAGAACAGAGCCAAAAAGAGATAAATCGATATAAGCATTAATATTACACCTAATGCAACATGAAACTTTTCATTCTTAAAAAAAGATGTACCCTTAACTTTATTATTTTTAGCGACTTTATTTGATTTTGCCATTTTTCAATTATCATAATTTCCTTATGCAAAGGTACTCATTTTTATTCACATAAAAAAGAGCATATCAATCAATATTATATGCTTTTTTTATTAATATCCTACATTACCGAAATATACAACCACTATACAAATCAAAGCACTATATTTAGAAGAAGAATTATCCCATACATTTTATCATTACAAAAAAAATAGGTAACTTTGCGATAGTAATATCAACTAATATTTAGAAACTTCAACTGTATAGATATGAGATGCTCAATTCTGTTTTTATGCTTGTTTTTTGTAATAAATTCTTTTGCTACAATTCCTTCAGGATATTATAATTCCGCCAATGGAAAAAATGAAAGAACTTTAAAAACGGCACTTCACAATATTATTAAAGATCACACTAGTGTAGGTTATAAAAATTTATATACTGTATATGCAGAATCTGATACAAAAAACGACACAATATTAGACATTTATTCTACATGTACTTTTTTTATAGATATATTATCTCAAAGATGTGGTAATTATGCAAATATCTGCGATTGTTATAACCGAGAACACATCATACCTCAATCTTGGTTCAATGAAGAAGAACCTATGAAATCTGACGCATTCCACATCTACCCCACAGACGGGAAAGTAAATGGCATTCGCTCTAATTACCCTCATGGAGAAACTGACGGACCCTCTGTTGGAGGAAATGGTCTTGGTAAATTAGGCACGTGTAATATAGACGGATATAATAACATAGTCTTTGAACCTATTGACGAATATAAAGGTGATATTGCAAGATCGTATTTTTATTTTATTACAAGATATGAAGACAAATTATATAAATTTAGTGACGTTGTATTTGATAACAACACATATCCCGGCTTGCAAGAATGGTTCCTTAATCTTATGATTAAGTGGCATAGACAAGATACTGTAAGTGAAAAAGAATTAAATAGACAAGAAGCAATATATAAGTTTCAAAATAATAGAAATCCTTTTATTGACCATCCGGAATTAGTTGAACACATTTGGGGTAATCAAAAAAATATCATTTGGGGAACAACAACTGCATTAGAGAATGTTAATAACTACTTTGAATTACATTTATTAGATAATGCTTTCTATATATCCTCTGATTATGAAACAGAAATTGAATATACACTATACGATATATCAGGACAATTAATAACAAAACAAAATATTACTCCGGACGAAATAATATCATTAAGAAATTTACAAAAAGGATTGTATATCATAACAATAACCACAAATAACAACAGTAAATCATACAAAATAATCATTTAACCATAATGAGAAAATTACTAATTTTATTAATTCTATTAATATCACTATCAAAATACACATATTCTTCTATACCAGCAGGTTACTATCATGAAATAGACAGTTTATGTGGAGAACAATTATTATTAAAGTTATCTGAAATTTGCTCTAAAGCCCAATATCTAAATTATGGTTCCGGCTTTGGAAGTACATGGTATGGATTCTTCTATACAGATAGGAATCAAGATAGTACATTAATAGACATGTATTCAAACGAAATTAGATATTTTTCCGATTATAATGCAATCAATGGTGTGCATATAGAACATTCTTTTCCTAAAAGTTGGTGGGGTGGTTATGAAAACTATACCTTTAAAGATTTACATCATATTTTTCCGGCGGATGCCATCACCAATATCTATAAAAACAATCTCCCTTTAGGAATTGTTGACAACGTAATTTATGATAATGGTAAATCAAAAATCGGCACTTCCACACTTTATGAAGGAAACTGCTTTGAACCAAGTGATGAATATAAAGGAGATTTTGCCCGCGCTTATTTTTATGTAGCTACAATTTATCACAATTTATATCATCAATGGAACTCTCCAATGCTGGATAACAACAGTTATCCAATGTGGAAATCTTGGGCATTAAACTTATTACTTTCTTGGCATTACTCCGACCCAATCAGTGATAAAGAACTAAAACGTCAAGAAGCTGTATACAATATCCAACACAATAGAAATCCTTTTATTGACTACCCGGAACTAATAGATTTTATCTGGGGAAATAATTCAAATAATCCATATAGATTAATAAACGACACATTACCTTATATTGCTTCTCCTACAATTTGGGATGTAATTGATTTGGGCACAAACTATATTAATACTATAGTTTCAGACACTATCTCTTTGAAATGGAACAACTTAAATCAAAACATCTCTCTAAAAATAAAAAACGACACATCAAACATATCTATATCTTCAAATATTATTTCAACAAAAAATCAATCACATAGCAACGTCATAATCTCTATATCTTCAAATATCTCAAAATTAATTAATGATACACTATTAATATATTCAAATGAAATAGATACTTTATACATTCCAATATCAGCCAATTTTATTGACTGCTTTATTATCACATGCTCTGAAATCAATACACCTCGAAGTTTTACTACTTCATGGATAAAAAAACCAAATTCACAACCATATACAATAAAATTATATAATGGCTATAAAAACGCATCATCAAATATATTTTTCAGCAGTTATATAGAAGGAAGTGGATATAATAAAGCAATCACTATTTTTAATGGCACAGGGCGTACTATTAATTTAAGGGATTATTCTCTCAAAAAGCAAAATAATGGATTAGGAGATATGAAAAACACATTCCATCTTTCCGGAATTTTAAATAATAACGAATATTATACTATTTGTAATAGTAAAGCCTCTGATTCTCTGCTGAATAAATCAAACTTAATTATTGACTATCTATCAGAAAATAACATTACAAATTTCAATGGGAATGATGCAATAGGCCTATATTACCACGATATACTTTTGGATATTATTGGCCCTATTAACGACCAAACGATGTGGGGTGAAAACATTACATTAATAAGAAGAAATAATATTAACGCTCCCAATATTACTTATAATGACAACGAATGGAATGTTTTTCCTCAAGATTATATCAATATAGAAAATCACAATATATCAAATAATACAGAGCAATTGATTTCAACTATAATTGATAGTAACAATAGTTATACATTCAATAATTTACTACCTAACCATACATATACAGTTGAAGTAACAGACAATAACAATCTCTCTTCAGACAATGCTTACACTGTTTACACTCCGGAGATTGAGATAGTCGATGCTTTTCCCGCTTCAAATATTAGCAATAATTCATTCTCTGCCAATTGGGAAAAATCAATATTTATTGATAAATATAAAATAGATTTGCTACAAATTGAAGGAGATGGAATAACTAAAGTAATTGAAAATTTTGACACAATAAATTCTAATGGGAAACCACTTCCTGATAATTGGACGGGTAATGCATCCGGCAATTATACATCGACATCTTCTTCAGGAAATAGTCCCAACGCTATTGCGTTAAAAAATAACTTGGAATACATTCAAACTCCAATTTATAATAATAAGATTAATAATTTTCAATTTACATATAAATACCCTAGTAGTGCAACCGGATCATATTTCTTAGTTTTATCATTAGATGAAACGAATACATTACATACTATCGACTCTATTGCCTATTCTAACACACAAAAACAAACTATAAAATATTCCAATTTAGATAACACTTATTCTATTAAAATAGAATACCATAAAAACAAAGGAAATTTATCTATTGATGATATAGAATTTGAATATGGAAATAACGATACAATCTATATTGATTCAATTTTTTCAGCACAAAATATTGCAACATTCTATTCATTACAAGATAGTACTTCATACTATTATCAAGTAAAAGGAATAATAAATACAAATCATGGTACTTACATATCACAACCATCTAATATTATAGAAGTTACAACTTTGGGTAACACACAAACATCTGTTTGTAATTTAAATAAAGATGATATAATAATATACTCATCAGAAAATAACATCTTGATTGAAAACATTCCATTACAATCCACAATAAAAGTATATGATGTAAATGGAAGAATGATACACACAAATATTAATAACACTAGCAGATATAAAATCCAAATTCCTACTAATCATATATTTTTCATTCAAATAATAACATCACATAGTAACAAGACATTTAAAATATTATTATAATATGAATTCATTTGATTCCTTCGATTATAACACAACATTAATACCTTCTCCGTGCTACGTAGTTGAAGAAAGTTTATTAAGAAAAAATTTATCATTAATTCAGCGAATATCAAGATTATCTGGTGCTGAGATAATAATGGCATTTAAAGCGTTTTCGATGTGGAAACTCTTTGACATTACACGAGAATATATACCATATTCAACAGCAAGTTCATTATTCGAAGCCAAATTAGCATACTATGAATTACAAACAAAAGCTCATACATTTGCACCGGTATATAAAGAGTCGGAAATAGAAGAGATTTTAAATTATAGTTCTCATATTACTTTCAATTCATTAAACCAATACAACAAATATAAAGAATTAGCTATTTCTAAAGGAGTATTATGCGGATTACGTATTAATCCGGAGTATTCTGACGTTCCTACAGAAATATATAATCCATGTGCCCCCGGCTCAAGATTTGGTATCATCTCAACAGATTTACCCGAAAAATTACCGGAAGGAATTACAGGTTTACATTTCCATACATTATGTGAATCTAATTCCTATAATTTAGAAAACACCCTAAAAATAGTTGAAGAAAAATTTAAGAAACAATTAGATCAGATATCTTGGTTAAATATGGGTGGTGGTCACTTAATGACAAAAGAAGGATATAATATCGACCATCTGATAAGTGTATTACAAAGTTTTAAACAAAGGCATCCAAATATTCATATTATTTTGGAGCCTGGATCGGCACATACATGGCGAACAGGGGTATTAGTAACTACTATCCAAGATATTGTATGCAACCATGGTATAAAAACAGCTATTATCGATGCATCCTTTGCTTGTCATATGCCCGATTGCTTGGAAATGCCATACCAACCTTACATAATTGGGGCAAAAAACGAAATAGAAGAGAACGAAAAAAGCAACTATTTCGCATATAGAATAGGTGGAAACAGTTGCTTAAGCGGAGATTTTGTAGGTACATGGTATTTCAAAAAAGAATTACATCCCAATGATAGAATTGTTTTTGAAGACATGAACCATTATACCAATGTAAAAACGAATATGTTTAATGGTATAACACACCCAAGTATAGCATTAAGGACATTATCAGGAGAAATAAAAATAATAAAAGAATATTTTTATGAAGACTATAGAGACAGAATGTGCTAAGATAAATTATCTTAGCAATAACTGTCCATTTTCACAGATATATTTTACTCCGGGATAAGAATCAACAAATTGCATATTATGAGTAGCCATTATTACAGCAGTACCACTTGTAGAAATAGCTTGCAATAAATCCATTAATTCCGCACCGGTTATAGGGTCTAAATTTCCGGTAGGCTCATCGGCAATAATCAATTCAGGAGAATTTAATAACGCTCTTGCAATAACTACCCTTTGCTGTTCACCACCGGACAATTGATGAGGCCATTTATATCCTTTTTTTGCCATGCCAACAGTTGACAATACAAAATCAATTTGTTCTTCTATTTGCCTTTTATTTTTCCATCCGGTAGCTTTCAAAACAAAAGCCAAATTATCATGTACACTTCTATCACTTAGCAACTGAAAATCTTGAAAAACAATACCTATCTTTCTTCTCAAATACGGAATATCTTTTCTTTTTAAATGCAATAAATCATAATCAAAAATTCGAGCTTCTCCTACTTTAATAGGTATTTCTGCATACATAGTTTTAAGAAGAGAACTCTTTCCGGAGCCAACCTTTCCACATAAGAATACAAATTGATTTTGCTCTACAGAAAAATTGACATCTTTCAGTACAGTTATCTCTTCTTGACAAATATCAACTCCTTTATAATCTAATATTACAGCCATAAAATTAACGTTTTACTATTTTCATCTTAATAATTTTTACCTCTTCAAGAGGTTGATCTCGCTCATCTGTTGGTAAATTAGATATTTTTTCCAATACATCGAATCCTTCTATTAATTCACCAAAAACAGTATACTGTCCATCAAGATGAGGAGTACCACCTAAAGTTTTATACATTAAACGTTGCTCGTCAGTATATTTAAATCTTGTATTCAGATTAAGAATTTGAGTTAATCTAAACTCAAATTCATCCAATTCTTCATCAGAAAAAGTTTTACCTTCTACTATATAAAATTGACATGCACTTGATTCTCTATCAGGATTTACTTGATCCGGTCTTCGAGCAGCGGCAATTGCTCCTTTTTTATGATAATATTTTGGAAAAACAATCTCTGATTTAATAGTATACCCTAAATCACCACTTCCTAAACGAAGTTGTGGATCACCAATTTTTGAATATGGATCTCCACATTGAATCATAAAATCTTTTATTACTCTGTGAAATAATACTCCTTCATAGAAACCATTCTCCACTAACTTAATAAAGTTTTCTTTGTGCAAAAGCACATCTTCATATAAAGCGATTTTCATACTTCCATGGGTAGTCTCTATCTTCACAAAAGTGAGTTTTGTAGAATCATTGGCAAAAACAAAACTACTCACAATAATAAAGAAAAAAGTAAAAATCAATTTTTTCATATAATACACTATTAATAAATTAATTATCTATAGAATTTAGTAGAAGGAACAATATTAAAATGTTCCTGAGATATATTCTTATAAAACAACGTCGGTTTTCTCCAAATAGCCGGAAATCCGTCATTAATACAATTATTATAAACTAATTTTATTGGATATAGACCTTCTTTTAAATTCATTACAGCCAATTTGGTCAATCCTCTTTTTATTACTGAAGTATTATCAATAATCTTTACTCCATTAATCCAAACTTGCTCTAAATCAGAGGTAAATATATAACGTGAGGGCGAATCAATCATAATATACCCTTGATACACATCTACCCAAGGAGAGGAATAATTATCTTCAATTTTTATATACATTGAATCAACCAATTCAGGATAATCTGATTTCATTGTATCCAAAATACACATATCTTGTATACTTCCCCTATATCTTGACTTATACAACCCTTGTGCATTATTGGCAAATTGTCTTGAATTGTGTTTTATTTTTTTATATTGAACTGTTATCGGATTAGAAAAAATGCCATTTGGTGATAAAGAAACAGCCTCTAAAACAGAAGAATTACTAATATTAAAAGGAGTATCATATTTAACAAAAGCACTATCTTGTACATTATCGGATAATAATCTATAATAAATAGGCCAATCAAGCTCGTTATATAACAACACAGTCTCAACACTATCAAATTCAATATATTGTGCTATCGGACCGAATGGTTTAGGTATATGAGCATTTACATTACCATAATAAAAACGAAGGTAGGCACTATCTACTCTTTGTACAAAATAGTTCCAATCTTTTTGAGCTATAGACCAAGCATTTTCCGCTAATGCCAATAGTCGAGGATACATCATTCTTTCTCTATCAGCATTAGAATATAAGTATTCAGCCCATACATTTGCTTGAATTCCAAAAATATTATTTATTTGTTTATTTTGCAAATTTGAAGGAATTACCTCCCATTCATATACCTCTTTCAAAGAAGTGAAACCTGTTTGCGCTGCTTTTTCCCATTTTTTATCTGCCTGATAATGATCAAAATAACAGATACTCCATGGCGTAAGGATAGATTTATATGAAGAAATAATATGCGAAATATTACTACCATCTCTCCAAATCATTATTGTAGCATCATTAGAAATATTACCCTCTATTGCATCATCCCAACAAATTAATTTCCTACCTAATTGATGAACTATATTATTCACTTTTTCAAGGAAATAGCCATACAACTCTCTTTCAGAAGAAAAATTATTTATTTTCATAATATTTTGACACTTACTACAATTATGCCAAATAGTAGTAGGACATTCATCACCGCCTATATGAATATATTCTGAAGGGAATATTTCCGTCACCTCCTCAAGAACATTTTGAATAAAAGAAAAAATAGAATCATTACCAACACATAATAAATTTTCATCTACTCCCCACAAATTTCTTACTTTATAAGAATCTCCCTTACAACCGAGAAAAGGATAAGAGGCTAAAGCAGCCATTACATGCCCCGGCAATTCTATTTCCGGTAATATCTTGACACAGCGATTTTCAGCATATTTCACCAAATCTTTTAGTTCCTCTTGGGTATAATAACCGGAATGCACTGATCCATTACTCTCTTTTCTAACCGCACCCACCTCAGTTAACTTTGGATATTTGCGAATCTCTATAGTCCATAATTGATCATCAGTAAGATGTAAATGAAGTACATTCAACTTATATTTAGACATCCAATCAATTTGTTTTTTTATAGAATCTATAGGTAAAAAATGTCGACAAGGATCGCATAATACGCCACGATATTGAAAACGAGGTTCATCTTCAATCACTGCACAGGGCACACTCCACACTCTATCAATTTGTTTTGAAGATTCGATTTCCGGCGGTAATAATTGTAGTAAAGATTGTAACCCATAAAAAACACCCTCTTTTGAGCCTCCATAGATATCAATCGAAAATGGAGAAATATTTAAATAATACCCCTCTTTATTTTTTATTGTTTTATCTATTCTCAAAACAATTGAATTTCTTCCTCGTTTTAAAATAGGGAATTTATATCCGGTACTTCTGCGCAAAGTATTAGCTACAACATCGGCTACTGCATATAACTCTTTATCTTTCACCACAATAGAAGTACTTTCATCAAGATAAAATCGTACATACGGATTTACATCATACTCCATTGGGTGAGGAACAATATTTACAGCACTTACTATAAGCACTATAAAAGACATACATAAAGAAATTACATACCTCTTAATATTCATTTCATCATTTCAGATAATCATTAATACTTTTCACCAATGTTTTGATACTCTTATTTGTTTTAAGTTTAATATCAGAAATTACAATTCTTAATAAACGAACATATTTATGAGAAAAAGAGAAAGATGGAATAGACAATAATAAAATTAATATTGCAATATACCATTTAGTAACACTGAATAATATTGGCACCAAGATTATTAATATTATAGGAGTCAATAATATAGACAACACATATCTGATAGAATTATTAAAAGCTTTATCTTCTATTTTATATATAATAAATTGAGAAATCAATGTAATAGGGGAAGAAATTATTACCGAGAAAACGAAATAAGGGATAAAGAAAAATAATAATAAAATACAAGAAATAATATTCAATGTTGATGCCGGACAAATCAAAGATTCATCTGCAATATTTAATTTTCTACGAAGAAAAGAAAACTCTTTACCCAATTTTAATAGATGTTCTGCTTTATAAGTACTATTTTTCTCTAAAGCATAAAAATCTTCGATAAATTTACGATTAGCACGCATTTCATTATAAGGATTTCCGGATAAATTCCAAGCTTCCAAATAATATGAATTACGTATATACGATAAATCAATTAAGGCGTCGTAATTTTCATCATCTTTTACAAAATGAATTAATTCGGAGATTTTTGGAGCAAGCAATTCTTTTAGCTCTACTAATAATTTTGGATAAGGATCTTCTTTATGATTATTTACAAAGTCTGTTACATTAATAGGGGTACCTATATTTAATGATAAAGTAGAAGAATATTTTACATAACTTCCATACTCTATACCGATAGGCACAATGTAAAGTGGCATTTTTCCATTTAGTTTACTTTCTGCCTCAATAGCAATACGAAAAATACCTTTTACAATAGGAAGCATACTATGCTTCATTCTATGAGTACCCTCACAAAAAATACAAAAAGGCACTTTATGCTCTAATACAACAGCAGCTTCTTCAATAATTTCTTCATTTTTCTTCATGTTTTCACGCCCATCTCGTAATCTCATTATAGGCATAATTTTGAAGAAATTAAATAGTTTTGCCAAAGTAGGATTTTTAAACATATCAGCTCTTGCTACAAAAACTGTAGGTTTATGCGAGATAATAAGAACAGACAATGCATCCATTAAGGCATTTGTATGGTTTGGAGCAAATATGACAGCTCCATCAGTAGGAATATTTTCTTTTCCTACAATACTTATTTCGCTATATGCACTTGAAATAGTGTTGTTCATATAGCGTAATAAAATATTATAAAATTTGTTATTTTCGTAGATATGCATAAAAACACAAATAGGAGTAATAGTTATCTATGTAACTAATACTCCTTAATTTCTATAATATTAGAAAAAAATCAATCTCTATCTTTAATAGGATTTTTCCAATAGATTTCCCCATTTTCGAATTCATGAATTGCTCTTAACGTTGGTTTAGGAAGCTGTTCATAATATCTGGAAATCTCTATTTGCTCACGATTTTCAAATACCTCTTCCAAATTATCATTAGAGGATGAAAAATCAGCAAGTTTTTTATCAAGTTCATGTTTCACTTCAACACTAATCTGATTAGCACGTTTTGCAATTATACGCACTGTTTCATATACATTACCTACCGGCTCACAAAGAGCGTTCATATCACGTGTAATAGTATTAGTTGGAACGATATTTTTTTTAGAACCCATAATATAATTATTTTACTATTTGTTTTGCTTCTTTATATATTCGATTTGCCTCTTTAATATGTCTACCATCAGCAAATTCATTTACATATCTATAGTATTCATCGATAACTTCGCTAAAGCGCTCGACTTTTTTTTCTGCAACAGATAGAGATGCTTCTTTGGATTTAGATTGCAAGATAATAAACATGATATCATCTTTATATTTAGAATCCGGATACTCACGAAGAGTATTTTCGGCAGTCACTATAGCAGCTCTATAATTATTTCCGCCATACAATCCTAAATTATAATATAGTTTTGCATTTAAATAACCTTTATAAGCGAGTTTATCTTCCATCTCCGACAACATAGTTCTACATTCGGAAACTTTATCGGTATTTGGATAAATCTCGATATACTCTCTTAATGCTTGGATTGCATTTTCGGTAGTGGTTTGATCCAATCTGGCATCAGGAGAATCTTTATAATAGCAGTATGCAATTTTGTATGTTACATCTTGAGAAAATTTTCCTCTTGGAAAATTTCTTATGTAAGCATTATAATACTCACTTGCTGAATAATAGTTTTTTTGACCTAAATACGATTCTGCAATAAAATACATTACCTCTTCCGCTTGAGGTGTACCTCTGTAATAGTGAATAACAGATTCAAACATGGTAATACTTTTTGTATACTTCTTCTCCATAAAGAAATTCTTTCCTGCAATAAATTTTGTTTCAGGATCTGTAGATTTCTGAAGCTTTACATATTCACTACAAGAAACGAATAAAAGAGAATATACAATTAATATTAATGCTTTATATTTCATATTTAAATCTAAATGCAAAGTTACATTATATACGCCAAATAGAAAAGTAAATCCTATTCAGAATCTAAATCTTTTCCGTGTTCCAACAACAAAGTACATGTTGGTCGATCACAAACATATGAAGGTCCGAAATATTGAATTGGCCCCGGATATATGTATGAATTATGAGAATCTGCCCAAGCTTCTCTATGTGCTTCAAAATATTTAAATGGAGCTCCATTCAAGTTTACTAGTGCTTTTTGGATTACCGGTTTCATTTCTCCATTTCTACGTTCCATATTCATCATCATTGTGATAGGAACTCCGCCGGCAATCCACTCTTTTGCTGGGGCTGTCAAATTCCTTACACTTGCCATATATCCTGTTTTTCCTTCAGAAATTAGCACTGATGAAGTATATCCTAAAGAATAACAATAATCAGCATCAAAATTAGAAGGCATTGAGCATCTACCTTCATAACCAAAGAAGTGATTAATAGTACCGAATTTTCCTTTATATATACCTTTTTCTTTAAGGAATGCTAATTTTTTTGCACACATCTCAATCAACATCTTTTCTGTTTCGATAAGAGAAACCTGAACATTACCATGAGGGTCTCTATCAAGAGTTAATTGTTGTGCTATTCTAATAGGAAGTTCGGAATAAACATTTCTACTTTCTTCATTGAGTTTACTTAAAACGTATTCTCTTTTTTCTTTATCCGAATCCAACCTATTAAATTCTTCATTATCTGCGAGCAAGTCATTCAATTCACCAATTAGTTTTTTCATTGCAGGGATAAACTCTATCAACCCTTCAGGAATGAGAATAGTACCGAAATTCAAACCGTGATCAGCTCTTCTTACAATCACTTCCACTATTCTATCCACAATATCACTAACTGTATAATTTTTAGCTTCTACTTCTTCACTGATAATACAAATATTTGGTTGAGTTTGTAGGGCACACTCTAAAGTAATATGAGATGCCGACCTACCCATCAAACGAATAAAATGCCAGTATTTTTTAGCTGAATTGGCATCTCGTTGAATATTACCTATCAATTCTGAATAGACCTTACAAGCCGTATCAAAGCCAAAAGAAGTCTCAATCATATCATTTTTAAGATCTCCATCTATGGTTTTAGGACACCCAATAACTTGTATTCCACATTTTTTTTGAAGGTAGTATTCTGCCAACACGCATGCATTAGTATTTGAATCATCTCCACCTATAATCACAATAGCTTTGATATCAAGAGCTTTACATATTTGAATACCACTATCAAACTGGCGTTTCTCTTCTAATTTTGTACGGCCGGAACCTATTATATCAAAGCCACCGGTATTTCGATATTCGTTAACAATCTCTTCTGTTAGCTCTATATATTTGTGATCTACCAAACCACTCGGTCCACCCAAAAAGCCATACAATCTATTTTTTGGATTTAATTTTTTCAATCCGTCAAAGAGCCCACATATTACATTGTGACCACCGGGAGCTTGACCTCCCGACAATATTACACCCACATTTATTTCTTGATAAAACTTATCACTCCCCTTTTCAAATCTGATTATTGGCATTCCATAAGTATTAGGGAATAATTTTTCAATTTCAGATTGATCAGCAACAGAATTGGTTTTATCTCCTTCTATCATTTCCACCCCTTCTATAAGAGAAGCCGGCAATTTAGGTTGATATTTATACCTTTCAATTTGTAATGGATTAATTTTCATATCCAAAATATTATACTAGAATTACCTTAAATATTTAGCACAGTGCAACTTAATACCAATTACACTGATTATTTTTTACCGACGCAAAGTTACAATTTTTTTTCGAATATAATCTAAATATTTTTAGAAAAAAATCCTTACAACTCAAATTATTCCGAAAAAATAGCGATAGTATAATATTTGTACCACGAAAATAATCTAATTCGGTATATACGGAAATAATTGGTAACCACAATATAATTATTAAACGAAAAAATAAAGCTCATTATTATCACACGATAATAATAGAATTACAATTATATAATAAAAAAAGTGGTACTCTATAAAAAAGCACCACTTATATTAAATCGCACTGCAATTATTGAGAAAAATTCCTATAAAAAACAGGATTTAAGGTATGCTACTTCTTTGTAATCTGCCGACTAAGATTAGTTACCTATAAAGGCGCAGCCCGCCATTAAAATAGCATTTGCCTTAGTAATAAATAATTAAAATGTAGAATTTTCCAATCTCTTAAACAGTGCGATAAATCTTATTATTCTATATTTACAGATGCAAAGATATGAAAAATTTCAAATTCAACAACGTTTATATAGACAAAGATTCTTTCACTTTGCTAATTTTTTCCATTGCTTTTCTATCACAATCATCATAATCATTAATAGAATGCATTTGCTCTCTAACCTCAATATAAAATTTTATTTTTGGTTCTGTACCGGAAGGACGAACAGATACTTTTGTACCATCTTCAGTAAAATATTGGAGAACATTTGAAGTAGTTGAGAATTCGTCCAATTTAAACAGGTCACCTGTTTGGATATTTCTTTCTATCAAAAGGTCATAATCCTTAATTTTACAAACCTTAGAACCGGCGATTTCAATAGGTGGATTTGATCTAAAATTCTTCATCATAGCTTGAATTTCATCTGCTCCTGATTTTCCTTTTTTCACTATAGAAACACCTTTTTCTTTACTGAATCCAAATTCTAAATATATATTTTGAAGCAATTGATAAATAGACATTCCGTTATCGAGAGCCCAAGCGGCAATTTCAGCCATTAAAGCACAAGAACATACAGCATCTTTATCTCTAATAAAATCAGCAGGCATGTATCCATAACTCTCTTCTCCACCACCAATGTATTGTTTTTTTCCTTCTAAATTTCTAACTTCACTGGCAATCCACTTAAAGCCCGTATAACAATCTATTAGTTGTGTATTATATTTATTACAAATGTCTTTTATTAACTCTGAAGTAACAATTGTTTTTACCATAAATTCTTTGCCTTTTAATAATCCTAATTCGGAACGACGACGCAGAATATAGTAAGTAAACATTATACATGTTTGATTTCCATTAATCAAAATCCACTCTCCTTCATTATTTTTTACTGCAATACCCATTCTATCTGCATCAGGATCGGAAGCCATAACGATATCTGCATCAATTTCTTTTGCTTTTTTTATAGCCAAATCCAATGCAGCCGGTTCTTCCGGATTAGGAGAAATTACGGTTGGGAAATCACCACTGATTACGGTTTGTTCTTCTACTAAAGATACATTTTCAAAACCTATCTCACGTAAGCAACGCGGAATTAATTTTATTCCGGTGCCATGAATAGGTGTATATACTATTTTTAAATTTTTATGACGTTTAATACTATCTGGAGACAAGAATATTGTTTTTACTTTTTCCAAATAATCTTTATCTACATTTTCTCCTATTATTTCAATTAAATCTTTATTTCCAACGAATTTGATATCATCCGGTGACTTAATTTTTTCAACCTCAGAAATGATAATCATATCATGAGGAGCAATAATTTGGGCACCATCACTCCAATATGCTTTATAACCATTGTATTCTTTTGGATTATGGGAAGCAGTAACTATCACTCCACTTTGACAATTAAGATGCCTAATGGCAAATGATATTTCCGGTGTAGGCCGTAAACTTTCAAATAAATAGACCTTAATTCCATTTGCAGAAAAAATATTTGCTGCCGTTTCTGCAAATAATCTACTGTTATTACGACAATCATGGCCTACAACTACACTAATTTGTTGGTTACAGAATTCCCTTTTTAAGTAATTACTTAAACCTTGAGTAGCAGCACCTACAGTATAAATATTCATTCTATTAGACCCTACACCCATTATTCCACGAAGGCCTCCGGTTCCAAATTCCAAATCTTTATAGAATGCTTCAATAAGTTCTGTTTTATCCTCTAAATTAAGCATGCGTTTTACTTCTGCTTTAGAAGCTTCATCATAATTCCCATTTAACCAACTTTCTGCCTTATTGGTAACAAGTTGCAACAATTGATTATTATCCATAATTTTCGTTTTTTATTTTCACCACAAAGGTAATATTTTTTTTTTATAACAACATAGCGAATAGATAGAATAATTCAAAAAAAAGCATTAACTTTGCATAAAACTTAAAATACACATTATGATTAAGTATCAAATCTCTTTACTATTGTTTTGTTTAATAATTAGTTTCACGTTCTGTGGTAGTGCTAGTAGTGTATCTATCAGCAGATTACCATCTGAAGACATTCTTATAGAAAATCCCGATTATTTATATAATCCCCACAATAATAGGATGAATCCTATATTTATTGCAAACGATAATGATTTAATACAACTACAAAAATACAGAAAAAAATCAATTCAATACCACCACAATATGGACTTTGGTGTTGATAATCCTTTCCCGGATTGTGGCATTTACTACGGAAACAACAATACTACTATGACGTATGGGTACTATACTCAAGGTGTAATTCAAAATCCATTTTCCGAAGAGAATACAACTTTTAATAATGGATTTCCTATAGACCCTGATGTTATTCCGGAAGTAAACTATGTTCCTTTAGACGACTCTTATTATTTAATAATAATAGCCGCATTAGGAACGCTAATAAAATATTGTATTGGAAGGAAAAATAACTTATAGTCATTGTAAGTATTCTTTGTTCAGTCGAATAAACCATTCAGAATTACTATTTGCAATGATAAAACTATCTAATTTTTCTTTAAAAGTTTTGTCGTTGACGGGCCAAGCAAATGGTTGTTCTATTCCTAATTCTATAGTGGCATCGAGAAGTGGAAAATCTGAAATAATAGATTTTTCTGCAAATTTATCTATTGCAACATAGTTTATTTCATCTTGAATTATCATTCCGCATAACATTTCCAAATTTGCATCATCAATTTCCAAAATTTCATAATCTATACCTAATTCAGATCGTAAATTCTTTAATACTAAAGTATTAAAACTACCCTTTTCTACATAAATTTTCTTTCCATTCAACTGATACAAATCTGAAATATAACAAGTTTTATCATTAATATATCTGGATTTTAATTGCACTAAAGCTAAATGGGATGATAATAATGGGGTTGAAAAACTTGTAACGGATTTGCTCTCTAATGTTACAGGAAATAAATTTAACAAAATATCAAAATCTCCTTTCTTTAGCAGAGTCATACAACTTTCCAAATTATTTTCTACAGTAACTTCTAAAGAATATCCTAAAGAATCTGCAAACATTTTCAAAATAGTATAATTATAACCATCAATATCTCCTTCAGTATTCACATAATAGTTGATTGGAGAATATGTAGTTACAACTTTAATTTGTTTACTATTCTCTATATCTTTCCAATTTCTATCGGTATTAAGAAAAATAATAACAACAATAACTATGATTACAATGATAGATAATAAAACTAATACTTTATAATACTTTTTCATACCAAACATATAATAATTCAATTCCAGAAGTTCCATGAGAGACCAAATTGAAACGTTCCAGGGTTAATAGGATATCCAGGGGATGAGAAATAATTATTACCTCCAAATAATCCTTTATTCCAATGATAATATTGAACAAAAAATCGCATGGTTTTCAGATGGAAATTAGCGTAAACATTCATTTGAGGATAGTTTCCTATCAACAATTTATCTTGAATATAATATTGACCTAATGCAGGCATATAAGCATTTGCGTAATATGCAGTATGATATCTGATATCAACTCCGATTTGCACTGTAAGTACTTTAAAAAATTTATCCATATAATAAAAATTGGAATAAACAGCGAAATCAGGTAAAGGCAAAATATTTTTATTTGAAGTCAGCTGATAAACCGCTTTTGTATCTAAATGAAATCTCCAAAATTTCAAATTAGCCGTCAAATCTACAGCCAATACTTGAACATTTCCATCATATTGCTCCGGAACACATTCTTTATTTAAAAACAGATAATTTGTAATATTTCTAAAATTAACTCCAATAGAAATATCACGTTTCGGAACAGAAAAACGACCTTCAATATCTAAAGCTAATGGATGACTGAAATCATTATTCCATTTAAAATGATTACTATTATAATTCTGATACCAATGATAAGGTGTATATCTATAAAAGGAAGCTCTTGCCAAAATATCAAAAGGCTCTTTTTTAATAAAGAAATGCCCCTTTAAATTGCCATATACATCAAAATCCCCGATATATGGTCCTAAAAGAAACAATTTTCCACCAAAATCATACTTAAAATATTTACCCTCTTTTTTATATAAGTCTGCTCCTATTCTAATATTATGAGTATATTTATTTTCAAAAATTAGGGTATCAAAAGCCATTCCATAATGTCTAACATCATATTCAACAAAAGCCCTAAAACCAAATCTGAGAATACGATTAAATTTTTCATCTAAAGTAACTGCAAAAATATTACTTATTGAAAAATAAGAAACAGAATCATCTGTATATTTTCCTGAATAATAATTATTTACATAAAAATCACCGGTTATTGAATCTGTTTCAAGATATTTCCTTCTCACATCGGAAGCTTTAAAAGTATGAGATAAAATAATAATCGGTTGAAATTTTTTCACCACAGAATCTTTATTAACAACAACGTCCATCACTTTACCTATGTTATATCTGTGTGTAAAAAAATATGAAAAATTTCTATATCGAGTTTGTGCACATTTAAAATTAACAGGAATATTATAAGCATTAATGCTTTTGACTCCAAGAGAAGATACAGGATCAAGAATATAATCGTAATTAGCAACACCACCATTCTCCAGGTTTTTATATGAATTAAACATCACAGAAGCTACAAATTCATATTTTTTCCCGGTATATGAAGTCCAAAAGCCACCATTTACCATTTGGCTTGATTGGTTTTGATATTGTCCTCGCCCATAAATAAAATTACATAGACCTCCGATATTTAAATGTTTATTGGCATTTAATGTCAGTAATACTTTCAAATAGTCTTCTTCTCTATATGTTGGAAGGGCTGTACGATATACCAATTGAGAGAATGGCATTTTAGTATCATAATAAGCAACTTTATTAGGAAGAATAGTGTAAGGAGAATATGATTCGGCAAACATATCGTCATACATATTCTTATTTCTATCAAAAAAAATTTTTGATTGAACTAATGAGCCCAAGTTTCCATTCCACGACGGAGCAATAGAATAATTATTGATAGGTTGGTTATCTTGATAACTGGTAACCAAAGTATCAACTACTATTGTATCAGCAACGCCGAAAATTTCATCTACATTCCACACCTTAATATTATTAGACAAAGAGTCTTTTTTACTTTTAGATGTAGGAATATTCAGAAATTGAGCACATAAACTAATCGCAAAACATATATATATAATGGTAAAAAATATTCTCTTCATATTATTGCAAAGGTAGTGCATTTTTATAAAACGGCAAAAACATGAAACAAATAAATTATTTTCCTATTAAAAATTAAAACCAAAATCTCTATTTTTACAGCAACAAATAGATTTATTTTTTAAAGAATATCTATAACACACTAAAATACAAGAAGTTATCAATATAAATTTTTTAATTAAATAATTTATTAAAAATATTTGGCGCAAACGAGAAAAATGATATAAATTTGTCTTACAAAAGAGAGTATGCAATTAGATATCATATTTGACTAAGATATAACAATATAACCTATTAATAGATGGTTCATAAAGTTATTTTTTTTAAAGAATTCATTAACAAATAAAGAAATACAACCCCAATGGTAAGTAAGCAAAATTTAAGTCATGCACTGAAGACATACTTTGGATTTGACACATTCAAAGGCAATCAAGAAGCCATTATACAAAACATATTGGATGGTAACGATACTTTTGTGCTGATGCCAACAGGGGGTGGAAAATCCTTATGTTATCAATTGCCAGCAATGATATTGGATGGAACGGCAATTGTTATTTCCCCTTTAATAGCGTTAATGAAAAACCAAGTAGATGCAATGAGAAGAATTGCCAACAACGATTCCATTGCTCATTTTTTGAATTCATCATTAACAAGAGCTGCTATTGACAGCGTAAAGGAAGACATTAGAAATAATAAAACCAAGATATTATATGTAGCTCCAGAATCACTAACAAAAGAGGAATACAAAGAATTTTTACGTTCGGTAAAAATATCTTTCTATGCTATAGATGAAGCACATTGTATATCTGAATGGGGGCATGATTTTCGACCTGAATATAGAAATATCAGAAAGATTATTGACGATATCGGAGTAGCCCCTGTAATAGCATTAACAGCGACAGCAACTCCAAAAGTGCAGCACGACATACAGAAAAACCTTGGTATGTCTAACGCAAAATTATTTAAATCATCCTTTAATCGTGAAAATTTGTATTATGAAGTACGTCCAAAAACAGAAAATGTTGAAAAGGACATTATCAAGTTCATAAAACAAAATCATGGGAAATCAGGCATTATATATTGTTTAAGTCGAAAGAAAGTGGAAGATTTGGCAGAAACACTTCGATTAAACGGAATTTCGGCATTACCATATCATGCCGGGATGGATTCAAATCAAAGGAATGAAAATCAAGACAAATTTTTGATGGAAGACATTGATGTAATAGTTGCTACTATTGCATTCGGTATGGGCATAGACAAACCCGATGTAAGATTTGTTATACATTATGATATACCAAAATCTCTGGAAGGATATTATCAAGAAACCGGAAGAGCCGGTAGAGATGGAGGGGAAGGGAAATGTATTGCATTTTATAACAAAAAAGATTTAGATAAATTAGAAAAATTCACTCAAGGTAAGAGTATTAATGAGATGGAAATTGGAAAGCAATTATTAGCGGAAACTGCAGCATATGCTGAGTCGTCAATGTGCCGAAGACGACATCTCTTACATTATTTTGGAGAAAATTACGATAAAGATAACTGTGAAAATTGTGACAACTGTTTAAACCCGAAAAAACAAGTGGAAGCTAAAGATTTATTATGTGCAGTAATTGAAACGATTATTGCAACAAAAGAGAAATTTAAAGCAGAAATGATAATAGATATACTTTCCGGCAATGAAAGTGATGATATTAAAACTTATAACTTTACTGAATTAGAATCTTTCAATTCGATTTCAAACGAAGAAAAGCAATTATTACCGGCAGTTATTCGTCAAGCTTTAATAAACAAATACATAGATAAGGAGATAGAGAATTACGGCGTACTAAAAGTAACAGCTGCCGGAAAGAAATTTTTAAACAATCCGGTTTCTTTTAAAGTATCAAAAGACAATGATTTTGCAGAAGAAGTAGAAGCTACACCTCAATTATCCGGTGGTGCCGGAGCTGTAGACCCTGTATTATTCTCTATGTTAAAAGACTTGAGAAAGCAAATTGCAAAGCAGAATGACATTCCTCCTTATGTTATTTTTCAAGACCAATCATTAGAAGCAATGGCCACCACCTACCCTATCAATATTGATGAATTGACAAATATTCCGGGTGTAGGAGTAGGAAAAGCATCAAAATTCGGCGCTGATTTTGTGGCTCTTATTAGGCGACATGTAGAAGAGAATGACATTGAACGGCCTGAAGATTTACGCGTTCGCACAATAGCTAATAAATCAAAATTGAAAATATCTATTATTCAAGCAATAGATAGAAAAGTAGCTTTAGACGATTTAGCAGAATCCAAAGGAATAGAATTTGGAGAACTCCTCGATGAAATCGAAGCTATTGTCAATTCAGGAACAAAAGTGAACATTGATTATTTCTTAGAAGAAGTAATGGATGAAGATACCGTTAATGACATTTTCGACTATTTTAGAAATTCTCAAACAGAGGATTTAAGCACTGCTATTAAAGATTTAGAAGATAGTGACTATTTGGAAGAAGAGATAAGATTAGTTCGCATCAAATTTATATCCGACTTAGGTAATTAATAACATTAAATCATAAATACTTAAAAAACTATGGCTATTATTAAACCATTTAAAGGTGTACGTCCACCAAAAGAATTAGTAGAACAAGTAGCATCACGTCCTTACGACGTATTAAACTCTGATGAAGCTCGTAAAGAAGCAGAAGGTAATGAAAAATCACTTTACCACATCATCAAACCGGAAATTGATTTCCCTGTTGGTACTGACGAGCATGATCCAAAAGTATATCAAAAAGCCGTTGAGAACTTCAAAATGTTCCAAGAAAAAGGATGGCTTGTTCAAGACAAAAAAGAGTGCTACTATGTATATGCCCAAACCATGAATGGCAAAACACAATATGGACTTTGTGTTGGTGCATATGTAGACGACTACATGAAAGGTAATATTAAGAAACACGAACTTACTCGTCGCGACAAAGAAGAAGACCGTATGAAACATGTTCGCATAAACAATGCCAATATCGAACCTGTATTCTTTGCATATCCTCATATCGACGAGATTGACGAAATTGTAGCTAATGTTGTAAAACAACCTGCTGAATATGATTTCGTAGCTCCTGATGGTTTCGGACATCACTTCTGGGTAATTGATGATGACAAAACTATTGCTCGTATTACAGAACTATTTAAAGGCTTAAAAGCATTCTACATTGCTGATGGTCACCATCGTTCTGCTGCTGCTGCTCTTGTAGGTGATGAAAAACGTCGCAATAATCCAAACCATAAAGGTGACGAAGAATACAACTACTTCTTAGCTGTTTGTTTCCCTGACAATCAATTAAATATTATCGATTACAATCGCGTTGTAAAAGATTTGAACGGAAATACAGTAGAGCAATTCCTAGAGAAAATTGCCAAAAACTTTGATGTTGTAGACAATGGTACCGCAATTTACAAACCTAATAAATTACATAATTTCGGATTGTATGTTGGTGGAAAATGGTATTCATTAACTGCAAAACCTGGCACATATAACGACAATGATCCAATTGGCGTATTGGATGTAACCATCTCTTCTAACCTTATTCTTGATGAAATTCTTGGAATAAAAGACTTACGCTCTGATAAACGTATAGACTTTGTAGGTGGTATTCGCGGTCTTGAAGAATTACAAAGAAGAGTAGATTCCGGTGAAATGAAAATGGCTCTTGCATTATATCCTGTTACAATGCAACAAATTATTGATATTGCTGATACCGGTAACATTATGCCTCCTAAAACTACATGGTTTGAACCTAAATTACGTTCAGGTCTTGTAATTCACAAATTAGAAGATTAATAATTATCTATCTTAAATTATTACAAATCAAGCCCTAAAAGAAGAATAGTAATTTTTCTTTTAGGGCTTTTAAAATAAAAAGGAGATAAAAATCAATTTATCTCCTTTGGCTTATATATGTGTAAATATTTTTACTTTACTATCGCTAAATAATAATTTCTTTTTCCTTTTTGTAATAGAATATATTTATCATTCAATAAATCTGATGATGAAATTGAATAATTAATATCATTTATTTTCACCTTATTGACAGCTACACCACCGGATTGAATCAATTTTCTAGCTTCCCCTTTTGAAGGAAGAATATTTGTAATATCACTCAAAAAAGGAATAAGACCAACACCGGAGATAATAGCTTCTCTATCAATTTCCACTCTAGGAACACCATCAAACACATCGAGTAATGTTGTTTCATCAAGATTGTGAAGTTGTTCTGCTGTAGAATTACCAAAAAGAATATTCGAAGCCTCTACAGATTTATTATAATCCTCTTCTGAATGAACCATAATAGTAACGTCTTTAGCCAAGCGTTTTTGAAGCAATCTCAAATGTGGAGCTTTATTATGTTCTTCAATTAACAAATTACATTCATCTTGTTCGATATTAGTAAATATCTTTATATAACGTTGAGCATCAACATCAGAAACATTAAGCCAAAACTGATAAAACTTATAAGGAGATGTATATCTGCGATCTAACCAAATATTTCCTGACTCGGTTTTACCGAATTTAGTGCCGTCTGCTTTTGTAATTAAAGGGCAAGTAAGAGCATAGGCATCTCCACCGCCCATTCTACGTATCAATTCCGTTCCGGTAGTAATATTTCCCCATTGGTCACTACCACCCATTTGCATTTTACAATTATAATTCTTATTCAAATATACAAAATCATAACCTTGGATAAGTTGATAAGTGAATTCTGTAAACGACATACCTTCGTTATATTCGCCATTGAATCTTTTTTTCACAGAATCTTTAGCCATCATATAATTAACGGTAATCAACTTACCAACTTTACGAGCAAAATCCAAGAAAGTAAAATCTTTCATCCAATCGTAATTATTTACTAAAGTAGCTGCATTTACGGCATCAGAATTAAAATCCAAGAATTTCTCCAATTGTTTTTTTATACATTCAAGATTATGCTGTAAAGTAGCTTCATCAAGCAAATTTCTTTCGGCCGATTTTCCGGATGGGTCTCCTATCATACCTGTAGCACCACCGACAAGAGCAATTGGTTTATGACCACAACGCTGAAAATGACGTAACATCATAATTCCACACAAATGCCCTATATGTAAAGAATCTGCAGTAGGATCAATACCGACATAAGCAACTGTCATCTCTTTTTTTAATTGGTCCTCAGTGCCGGGCATAATATCTTGGAGCATTCCTCTCCATTTCAATTCTTCAACAAAATTCATCGATTCATTCAATTTTAAAAATTTCTGCAAAGGTACAATAAAAAACGAATTTACTAAAACTAATAATAGAAAAAAAGAATATATCGAACATTTTTTGTATCTTTGCAAAGAAATAAAACGCACAAAATATGATTCAAGAATTACCATCTCAAATACTTGAAAATGCAGTACAATCCCTTGCATCTTTACCGGGTGTAGGTAGAAAAACTGCGCTCAAATATGCGTTATTTCTATTAAAGCAAGACAATAAAACATCCAATCAATTTATTGACAATATTAACAATTTGATTTCCAACATACAGTATTGCACTAAATGCCACAATATATCAGACAAACCAATATGCGAAATATGTAATAATTCAAAACGAGACCATCACACAATATGTGTAGTAGAAACCATAAAAGAGGTAATGCTAATAGAAAATACTGCACAATACGATGGTGTTTATCATGTACTCGGAGGATTAATATCGCCAATTAATGGTATATCACCATCTGATTTGGAAATCTCATCTTTGATTGATAGAGTGCAAAAAGAAGAAATAGAAGAGATAATATTAGCACTTAGTCCAAATGTAGAAGGAGATACCACTTGTTTTTATCTATATCGTAAATTAGCGGATTTCAACATTAAGATAACTACAATAGCTCGAGGAGTAGCAATAGGCGACAATCTTGAGTATGCCGATGAAATTACATTAGGTAGGTCAATAAAAAATCGAATTAATTATCATTCATAATATCAATATGCAACACCCAAAGCACTTTCTTACAATTATTTATTATTTAATATTAATCGTTACAATATTAGTAACGATGTTGTCTTACAAGTATTTTTATTTGAATAACTACACTATACAAGGCGACAGCGCAACAATAATACATTCCTTAATTATAATGTATGTAATAGTGTCAATCCCACTTTCCATGTTTTTATTCAACAAAAAGAAAAAGGGTATACTTTCTTTACCGGACGATGGTAGCAGAGAGCATTACTACAAGATATATGGGACTATAAGATTGATATTAAACGCAATAGGTTTAAATATTAGTATTATAGGCTATTATTTATTAGTTGAAAAAACACTCATATGGTTAGCCGGTATTTCGGCAATAATTCTCATTATATGTAAGCCTAATGGTAAACGCATTGATGCAGACTTATCATATAATGAAACGGAGAATCAAGACACTTCTACTGAAGATAACTAATATAATTTTAATTTAAAATCATCACTAAATGACAATAGCTGTAGATTTTGACGGAACAATAGTAGAACACGAATATCCAAAAATAGGTAAGCCTATTCCATTCGCTATTGATGTATTAAAGAAACTTCAATATGAAGATCATCATATGTTAATATTATGGACTGTTCGTGAAGGAACATTATTAGATGAAGCCGTTGAATATTGTAAAAATAAGGGATTGGAATTTTACGCAGTAAACAAAAATTTTCCTGAAGAAACACTAGAACCCGGTATTTCCAGAAAAATAGTAGCAGATATCTATATCGATGACCGAAATTTAGGTGGTATACCTGATTGGGGGTTAATTTATAGAATGATTAAATTTGGAGACACATCAGATAACTCTCATAATGAAAATAAACAACCAAAGAGAGGTCTATTCTCTTTCTTATCAAAAAAATAATTACCATGATACAACGTATTCAAACACTCTATTTATCCATTGTAATAATTTTAATGGGATTAATGTTTTTTTATCCAACAATCAATGTAGTATCAAATGAAGGCATTGACTATTCTTTATCATTTTTAGGATTTAGATCTTTAAATGATAATAACGCATTGTTTCAATTCTCAACTACACTATTAAGCATTCTAAATGTAATAATACCCTTAATAACTATACTTACAATACCATTGTTCAGACATAGAATAGCTCAAATAAGACTATCAATATTTAATATGATATTGATGGTGGGCTATTATGGTTTATTTATTTGGATAGTATTTTTTATTATTAAAAACAATATTGAAGGTACTTTTTCTTACAATTGGCCAATAATATTACCCCTCATATCTATAATCCTTACCTATTTGGCAGTAAGAGCCATAGGTAAAGATGAAGCAATGGTCCAATCTTATTACCGACTAAGATAAAACAGAAGAAATAAATCCTCTATTTTTTATTGATAGCCAATGCAATAGCATTGGCTATTTCGTCTATACCCTTTTCTAATTTATCTCCAACCATTGGTTTTAAAAAAAAAGGGATATCTGCTTTAATAGTCAATTTCATTCTGGTTTCCATTTCTGAAATTTCTTTTAATTGAATCCACATATTTGCAGAAAGAGGAATATTATCAACCGCGAATTTGATAGTTTTATATTCTTCCCTATCAATAATTTTGAAAACGACATTAATATTCTCTACACTTAAAGAAATATAATTCGAATCAATGCTAATATCCTGAATTTTATCTTGAAATTGTTGTTTAATAGCAGAAACGTAAGGTTCTATATTTTTTAAATCCGACAATTTATTATACGCTTCTATCTGAGATACAAATAATTGCTTTTGTTTACTTTCATAAGTATTCATAATAATTCCTTATCTATAATACATTTAATATTTTTAGCTGAAAAATCTTTACTATCAATAATAATTTTAGATTGATTATAATATCGCTCTCTAAAATTCAAAGTATCTATAATAAAAGTCTTAATTTCCTCTTTATTTAAATTACATATTAAAGGGCGACTTTTATCATCAACAAGAATATCATACAAATAATCCACATCTCTTTTTAAATATACGGTAGTACCTGAAACATTCATAATATCCATATTATCAAAAAAACATGGAGTACCGCCACCGGTAGAAATAATAATATCTTGTCTACATGCAATATTCAATAACGTTTGATGTTCCAACATACGAAAGTTACTTTCACCAGAAGAAATAAAATAATCGGAAATACTGATGCCAATAATCTTTTCAATTTCTTGATCCAAATCAATATAAGGGATGCCATATAATGCAGATAGTTGACGTGCAAGTGTTGTTTTACCGGCACCCATATATCCAATCAAAAAAATTGGTTTCATCACAAAATCATTATTTTTACATTAAACGATACGCAACCCAAAGGTACAAAAAATAGTTGAAAACACAATTATTAAAACACAATACAATAAAATTGTCATACACAAAAGAATAGATAATAAAAAAATAAAACCATCGAAACCAAACAATTATTACAACAGAAAAATTAGACAAAAATTTTGTTATTCAACAAATAATCTGTAATTTTGCAGTGATATATGAGACTACGATCTCGCATTGTTTCACTAAATTAAAAAGCCTTGGATTCTGTTCCTTTATTATCCGTAATTACTTTATTACCATTTGATGTAAATAATATAGTAATATTCTTTATTTTACTGATTTTATTGTCAATATCAGCCTTTGTATCATCCTCGGAGGTTGCATTTTTTTCGTTATCCCCAAATGATTTTAATAAAATGAATGATGATTCGGATAAAGATAAATTAATAAAAACTCTTTTATCCGAACCTGATTACTTATTATCAACAATTTTGATATCCAATAACTTAGTAAATGTATCGATAATAGTATTATCATCATTCTTCATTAATAAATTATTTTCCTTTGCAAACCCCATTATTGGTTTTATATTCGAATCAGTAATAATTACATTTATCATATTATTATTGAGCGAAATAATGCCTAAAATCTATGCGCAACAACATAGTCTTTCTCTTTGCAGATTTGCAGCTGGTCCATTAAAAAATTTCAAAACCATACTTAAGCCTTTTAATATAATGCTTGTAAAATCTACATCCATAGTAAACAAAAGGATTAGTAAACATAAAAGTAGCAACAACTTATCAATTGATGTTTTATCTCAAGCATTAGAATTAACCTCCGACAATATTGAAGAAGATAAGGATATCTTACAAGGAATTGTTACGTTCGGAAACCTCACCGCTGCCAGTGTCATGACTCCACGAATGGATATTGTATCATTAAATATCACATCTACATTTACTCAAGTAATTGAATGCATTGTAGAAAATGAATATTCAAGAATACCTGTATTAGAAGGATCTACCGACAACATTAGAGGCGTGCTGTATGCAAAAGATTTAATTCCGCACCTCAATAAAGGGGCAAATTTCAAATGGCAAACTTTAATTAGGCCTCCATATTTTGTTCCTGAAACGAAGAAAATTGATAATCTTCTTCAAGAATTTCAAAAAAATAAAATCCATATCGCCATTGTTGTTGACGAATTTGGAGGAACATCAGGTCTCGTAACCATGGAAGATGTTTTAGAGGAAGTTGTAGGTGATATTAGTGATGAATATGATCAAGAGAATAAATTGTATTCAAAATTAAATGCGAATACATATATTTTTGATGGTAAAATATTGCTTACCGATTTTATAAAAACAATAAATGCACCTGCAGAAATACTAATGAATAAATATGATGAAGTAGATACATTAGCAGGTTTAATACTTGAAATAAAAAGTGATTTTCCAAAATTGCACGAACAAATCATTTTCAATAATTGGACCTTTGAAATAATGGAAATAAATTCACGACGTATTTCAAAGATAAAATTTACAAATAACGAACCTCATGAAAAATAATAACACCATAGTATTGTTTATTTTAGCCTTACTGTTTTGTGCTTGCAAAGAGAATCCGGCACCAAAACCTATTGGTTACTTCCGTATTGATTTACCAAACCATTGTTATGTAAAAAACGATACATTAGGCCCTTATGTAGCAGAAGTAAGTAAATTTTGTACTACAATAGACAGTGATAATAAATTGGCAACCAATGATGATGAATGGATAAATCTCTTCTATCCTAAATTTAATGCTACTATACACTTAAGCTACAAAAAAATAAATAATAACTTTCAAATTATTACTGAAGAAAGCCGACAATTAGCATATGAACATACAATAAGAGCTGATGCGATAAACGAGAGTTTTTATTCAAACCCCGAAAATAATACCTATTGTATATACTATGAATTAAAAGGTAATGCAGCATCTCCTGCTCAATTTTATGTAACAGATAGTATCAACCACTTTCTAAGAGGCGCTTTATATTTTAATAATCTACCTAACTCCGACTCAATAACACCAGTAAACATTTATATTCAACAAGATATTATTCATCTAATAGAAACACTTAAATGGAAATAAAATAATATTACTATGATACTCGAAAAAATTGAAAATCAAGACTATACAATTATACTTTGGTCAATCACAGAAACTAAAGATGAATTACTTGAAATATTAAATTTCTATCTTGATATTATAGAACAGATATCATCTTTCAATTCGGAAAAAAGAATATTAGAATATCTATCAGTACGTTGTGCCTTAAAAGAGGTATTACCCGATGCCATTATTACATATAATGAGTATGGAAAACCATATATTAAAGATAGTGAATATAATATTAGTATTTCACATACCGGTACATTTGCTACAATCATTATAAGCAAAACAAAGAATGTAGGTATTGATATAGAAAGAATAACAGAAAGAGTGTCAAGAGTGAAATATAAATTTCTCTCAGAAGAAGAGTTGTCAAATATTGACGAAAAATCCGAAAGAACACACTTAGCATTACTTTGGGCAGCAAAAGAAGCGATATACAAAATATCAAATGTGCCACAATTGTCATTTTTTGATATTACAATAGAGAAGTTTCAACCCTACCTAAATGGAGAATTTACTGCGAAGATAAAAACAAAAGAAGAACTGAATTTACAATATAAAGTTTACAGAGACTTTGTATTAGTATGGACAATAAAATGAGAACAAACATATATACAACAATACTTTCAAACAAGGCAATAAACAAGAAAATGTTTGCCTTACTTATAGATCCGGAAAAACACTCTGAAATATCATTACGAAAAATTTGTAAATTAGCACAAGAAAATAGGCCTGACTTTATTTTTGTAGGTGGCAGTCAGATAATTGGCTCTATTGATAAGACATTAAGAATCATTAAGCAGGAAACCGATTTACCTATAATTTTATTTCCAAGCCATTTTTCTCAATTATCATCATCTGTCGAATGCCTATTATATCTCAGTCTTACCTCAGGTCGTAACCCTAAATTTTTAATTGAGCAACAAATATCATCCGCAAAATATATTCGTCAACACAATATAGAAGCTATTTCCACTAGTTATATACTAATTGACGGAGGAAAGTCAAGCGCGGTAGAACAAGTAAGTAATACAACACCATACAATCCGAAAAGCGACAAAGAATTAATTGTAGATACTGCTATTGCAAGTGAATTAATAGGATTTCAATTAATATATTTAGAAGCCGGAAGTGGGGCTAAACATCCGGTATCAAAAGAAATAATTGAGCAAGTAACACAAAACACAAAAACCCCAATTATTGTAGGAGGTGGTATTACAAATATAGATGGTTTTCAAAATGCACTTTCAGGGGGTGCCGATATTGTTGTAATTGGAAATCATCTGGAATTATTTCCTGAACAATTATCTGATTTTACTAACTTCATAAATCTATACAACAAAAAAAATGAAAAATAAAGTATTATTAATTATGGCTATTGCATTATCAATTTCTGCATGCACTACCAACAACAATCAAAGCACTAATGCTATTGATGAATCTCAAGATGTTGAGTATATTGGAAAACACAACATTACAGTGCCGGATGGCAAAATGACACCGGAAGTATTATGGGCTTTTGGTAGATTGAGTGACATTCAGATTTCACCTGATAAGCAGACAATATTATATGGAGTAAGCTATTATAGTATTGAGCAAAACAAAAGCAATAGAGAATTATTTACCATTTCAACAAATGGAGAAAACAACACTCAAATTACCCATACAAAAAAAGGTGAATTCAATGCAAAATGGGTAAAAAACGGTACGAAAATAGCCTTCTTAAGCGCATCATCAGGCTCAATGCAATTATGGGAGATGAATCCTGACGGCACAGATAGACAACAAATCTCAGATTACGAAGGTGGTATTGCCGATTATTTATATTCTCCTGATAACAAGAAAGTATTATTGATAGCAAACGTAAAATCAAAACCTAATACATCTGACGTTTACCCGGATCTTGACAAAACAAGCGGTATTATCGTAGATGATTTGATGTACAAACATTGGGACGAATGGGTTACTACAGTGCCTCATCCAATATTGTTCGATTATGATGGCACCAAATTAAGTAATGAAAAAGACATCTTAGAAGGAGAATTATTTGAGTGCCCTGTAAAACCATTTGGAGGAGTTGAACAAATAGCCTTTTCACCTGATAATAAATACATTGCTTACACAAGCAAAAAAATGGTAGGAAAAGATTATGCATTATCAACAAATACAGATATTTATTTGTATGATATTGTTGCTCAAAAAACCATCAAAAATCTTACAGAAGGAATGATGGGATACGATATGAATCCTGTTTTTTCTCCGGACGGAAAGAAATTAGCATGGGAAAGCATGGAACATGATGGATATGAAAGTGATAAGAATCGCTTGTATGTCATGAATATGGAAACAATGGAGCGTGAAGACATATCTATTAATTTCGATCAAAATTCATCCTGTTTGCAATGGGATAACGAAGGTAAGAATATTTATATGATAAGTTGTTGGCACGGAACAACACAAGTATATAAAGTAGACATAGCAACAAAATCTTTTAAACAAATTACAGATGGTGTTCATGATTACGAACAAATAGCACTTGGCAATAACACTATTATTGGTGTAAAACACTCAATGTCAATGCCAAATGAGATATATACAATCAACGAATCAGATGGATTAGAAACCCAAATTACATTCGAAAATCAGCACATATTATCTCAAATGGAAATGGGAAAGGTTGAAGGCAGATGGATAACAACTACTGACAATAAAAAAATGTTAGTATGGGTAATTTATCCACCAAAATTCGACTCAAATAAACAATACCCTACACTACTATATTGTCAAGGAGGACCACAAAGTCCGGTAAGTCAATTCTGGAGTTATCGTTGGAATTTTCAAATCATGGCTGCAAACGATTATATCATTGTTGCACCAAACCGCAGAGGGCTTGTTGGTTTTGGACAAGAATGGCTTGAAGAAATTTCTAAAGATTACGGCGGACAATGTATGAGAGATTACTTCACTGCAATAGATAGTGTAAGTACCGAGCCATATGTAAACAAAGAAAAATTAGGTTGCGTAGGAGCTTCTTTTGGAGGCTATTCCGTATATTGGATGGCCGGACATCACGAAAAAAGATTTAAAGCATTCATTGCTCATGATGGAATGTTCAATTTAGAACAGCAATACTTGGAAACAGAAGAAATGTTTTTCGTAAATTGGGATTTAGGAGGAGCTTATTGGGATGCTAATACCAAAACGACATATGACAATTCTCCTCATAAATTTGTAGATAAATGGGATACACCAATAATGATTATCCACGGAGAAAAAGATTATCGAATACTTGCTTCCCAAGGAATGAGTGCCTTCAATGCTGCTCAATTACGCGGAATACCATCAGAACTACTTATTTTCCCAGATGAAAACCATTGGGTATTACAACCACAAAATGGAATTCTATGGCAAAGAAGATTCTTCAACTGGTTAGACAAATGGCTTAAATAATAAAATACTAATCTCACAAAAAGGCATCTGATTATCAGATGCCTTTTTTATTATTACTATTGTAATATTTTTGTAACAATTTTGTAATATCTATACAATACCTTTGCAACGATAAAATTAACTAGATATGAATAACTTTGGATTATTAGATGCCCTTACACTTATCGGTGCATTAGGAATGTTCCTATTTGGAATGAATATGATGAGTGAATCGTTACAAAAAGTAGCCGGAAACAAAATGCGTAGTATTCTTTCATCAATGACAAAAAATAGGTTTATTGGAGTATTATCAGGAATTATTATTACATCCATCATACAATCTTCTTCGGCTACAACAGTACTCATAGTAAGTTTTGTAAACGCCGGATTATTGACATTGGGAGAATCTATTTCCGTAATAATGGGTGCCAACATTGGTACTACTATTACAGCATGGTTAGTATCCCTTATCGGATTTAAATTTTCAATAGCTGAAATAGCAATTCCACTAATAGGTTTATCATTACCATTCATATTTTCAAAGAACGATAAAAGAAAAACAATCGGACATTTAATAATAGGCTTTTCACTACTCTTTTTAGGATTAGAATATTTAAAAACCGGAGTTCCTGATATTAAGTCCCACCCGGAAATCCTTAATTTTTTACAAAACTATACTAATATGGGATTCCTATCCATATTATTATTTTTGTTAGTAGGTACAATATTAACTATAATCGTACAATCGTCTTCCGCAACTATGGCTATTACATTAGTTATGATTAGTCAAGGATGGATAACATTTGAAATAGGAGCCGCTATGGTATTAGGAGAAAATATAGGAACCACTATTACTGCAAATATTGCTGCAATAACAGCAAATATCAATTCAAGACGAGCAGCATTATCACACACACTTTTCAACGTATTTGGTGTAATATGGGTATTGATAATATTCTATCCATTCACAAAAATGGTAGGATATATGGTTAATTTCGATGCCACAACACATGAAAACGCACTATATGCTCTTTCAATGTTCCATACATTATTCAACCTATGCAATACATTAATAATGATATTCCTTATCAAACCATTGGAAACTATTGTATGTCGAATTATCCCTAATAAGAATACTGAAAATGAATTCGCATTAAAATTTATTTCATCAGGCTTACTTCAAACCGGAGAATTATCGTTAATAGAAGCAGAAAAAGAGATAGAATTATATACAGAAAGGACACATAGAATGCTATCAGAAGCAAAAGAATACTCCCTATGCTCTCCAAAAGATAAAAATAACCATGCAGAAAGAATAAAACATTACGAAGATGCAAGCGATAATACAGAGTCTGCAATTTCGGATTATCTATATAACATCGCAGCGACACCTACTTCTAAAGAATTAAAGTCTACAATCAGAAATTATTTGTACTTAACATCGGAGATAGAGAGTGTAGCTGATAGATGCTACAACATATCCAGATTAATTACACGCAAGAATTCTGACAATATTACATTCTCTCAATATCAACTTTCCAAAATATCCGAAGTCTTTTCTCTTGTTGACTCTCATTTTACAACATTAGAAGAGTGCTTAAAAACCAAATTTTCAGATCAAACGATAAAGGCAAGAATATTTGATATAGAGAACCAAATTAATAAAATCAGATACGACATCAAATTAGAAAATATCGAAAAAGTAAACCAAGGAGAACATTCATATGTATCCGGAATATATTTTATGGATATAATAGAAGAGTGTGAATCTTTAAGCGACGCAATAACCAAAATTGCAAAAGACGTTAAACTAAAATAATAAAGTTGCATTTTGTCATATAAATATTATTTCTTAACTTTGGGAACAAATAGATTTAATACTTTATACTATGGCAGAAAACGAAAAAGACTTAATTGAAGTTGATGATACAGAATGTATTAAATACATTTTAGATCACTTACCTGCAGAATTAAAAGGTAAAATTTCAGAAGAAGATGTACAATATGTACTTGATATTATTTGCGATTATTATGTAGAGAATGATTTATTCGATGATGAAGACAAAGTAGAAGAGGCAACTATTGCCGAAGAAGAGATGTTTCAATTCATCAGTAAAATCATAAAAAAAGAAAAAATGGTTGATCTTTCCGATGAAGCTTTACAAGCAATTCTGGATGGTGAATTTGAATATGGTAAAGAAATAGGAATATATACCGAAGAAACTGAAGAATAAAAATTTACTTATATAAGCCTTACAAGAGATGTAAGGCTTATGTTGTGATATGCTATACCTTTTACTCAAAAATGTACTAAGATACAGAAAAAGTATCATAGAAAAAAACATTAAATTATCATTTCCCGATGCTACTAAGCAAGAATTAAATCAAATAAAAGACAATTATTATAAGCATTTAAGCAATATACTAATAGAGTCTTTTTGGTTGACTTTCATCCCTAAGGAAATGATAAAAAGGCGTTTTGTATACGAAAACATTGAATTATTAGAAAATATAGTCTCTCAAGGTCAAAACATAAGTACCGTTTCCGGGCATTTTGCAAATTGGGAGTGGCTTTCATCTACACCTTTATGGAGTAATAAAACACAATTTGCTTCTCTTTTCAAAAGAATCAACAATCCTATCCTAAATAAACTATCAATCAATATTAGGTCTCGATTCGGATTACACTGTATAGATAAGAATAATGCTCTACGTAAAATTATAGAATTAAGCAAAAAACCGGAGGGTTATGTTGTAGCCTTCATTGCGGATCAATGTCCATCAAGAAAGAACATACACTATTGGATAAAATTTTTAAACCAAGCAACTCCAATATTCTCCGGATGGGCAACAATAAGTCGAAAATTAAACAATGCCATAGTATATATAAAAGTAACACAAATCTCAAATCATAGATATAAAGTTCGTTTCGATTTACTCACCACTACTCCTAAAAAGTACACCGACAAGGAATTGTGTGAGATGTATATGAATAGATTGGAAGAAGATATAAAAGAGACACCGGAACTATGGTTATGGAGCCATAACAGGTGGAAACATGAACCTCCAAAAGATTTATCATTATGAATACCATTTCCGTAGTAATATTAAACTACAATGGAGAAAAAATGCTTGAAAAATATCTTCCATCAGTAGTTTCAAACACAAAAGACGCAGAGATAATTGTTGCCGACAACAAATCAACCGACAATTCCATTACTTGGATAAAAAATAATTATCCGAGCATACGCATTATTGAAATGTCACAAAATTGGGGTTTTGCTGAAGGATATAATAAAGCACTGAAGCAGATTGACTCAGAATACTTTATATTATTAAATTCTGATGTTTACACACCGGAAGGATGGTTACAACCACTAATAGATTATTTAAAAAACAATAACCAGTGTGGAGCTTGCCAACCCAAAATACTATCCGATATAGATAAAAATAAATTTGAATATGCCGGAGCAGCCGGAGGATACATAGATTATTTCGGTTACCCATTTTGTAGAGGAAGAATTTTTGATTATGTAGAAACAGATAAAGGTCAATACGACGATATTGCGGAAATTTTTTGGGCAAGTGGTGCATGTTTGGCAATAAAAAAATCCGTATTTGACTCAATAGGCGGATTTGATGGAAGATTTTTTGCTCATCAAGAAGAGATAGACCTTTGTTGGAGACTGAAATCATTAGGATATTCCATTGCATGTATACCACAATCAAAAGTCTATCATTTAGGAGGAGGCTCATTAAACTACGAATCTCCAAGAAAAACCTTTTTGAATTTCCGAAATAATGCAATACTTCTTTACAAAAATTTACCAACAAATAAATATATTTTTGTACGTACTGTTCGTATACTATTAGATTTCATTGCATCAATTCAAATGTTGTTACAAGGTAAAACGGCCAATGCAAAAGCAGTAATAACCGGAAATATAGAATTTATAAAAATAAAATCACACTTTAAAGCAAGCAAAAAAAGTATTAGCCAATCAGTAACATGCAAAAAACCATACGGGATATTAAACCATTTATTACTGTGGAAAGTCTATATAAACAAAAACAAAACATTTAATCAACTTAAATTTTAGAAAAAATATAGTTAAATACAACATAAAACACTAACAATCAAAAACATAATCAAAGAATAATAATTTATCAAAAAATCAAACACGATGTTGATAATTTTTTATAACTTTGTAGTCTGAAACAAGCATAAATATTAACCAAAAATAGTTTACAATGAAAAAGTTATTATCATTAGCATTTGCAATTATGATAATTGCATGTATTTCTGCACAAGAGCAAGCAAATGTAGTAGTATTTGATGAAACTACACACGATTTTGGTGTAATTAAAGAAGAAGATGGCCGCGTAACCACAGTATTTAATTTTACTAATACTACACAAGGTCCGTTAACTATAACAAACGTACGTGCATCTTGCGGATGTACAACACCTGCATGGAATAAAGAGCCTATTGCTCCGGAAGGACAAGGACAAATCACTGTGTCATACAATGCAAAAGGCCGTCCTGGAGCATTTCATAAATCAGTAACAATTACACTAAGTAATGGTAACGAAACATTTACCTATTATGTTTATATCAAAGGAAAAGTAACTCCTGCAGAGCAACAACCTGCACAAACTTCTCCTGTAGTAATTGAAGCCAAACCGGCTGTAAAATAATATCACTAAATACAAACATAACATTGCCACCTTTTTCCCAAAAAGGGTGGCAATGTTATAATTTAATGTCAATATGCCACACATAGAAAACAATGAAGAATTTAAAGGATTAAACGTAAATGATGGAGTAGAACAACCACCAATAATTAATCCTTATCGAAAATCAAGAATAAAGAAAAAAGAGTTAACAGTAAATGATTATGTAGAAGGAATAATTTCCGGAAACAGAACAATATTAAGTCAAGCTGTCACATTAGTAGAGAGTTTTCTACCGGAACACCATGCTGTGGCACAGGAGGTAATAGAAAAGTGTCTTCCTTACGCAGGAAACTCTATAAGATTAGGAATAACAGGAGTTCCCGGTGCTGGAAAGAGCACCTTTATTGAAGCGTTAGGTACATATTTATGTAACAAAGGAGAGAATTTGGCAGTTTTGGCAATAGACCCAAGTAGTGAAAGGTCAAAAGGATCTATCCTAGGTGATAAAACCCGAATGGAAGAGCTATCTGTTGCACAAAACGCATTTATACGACCTTCTCCATCTGCAGGCTCTTTAGGAGGTGTAGCCCGAAAAACAAGAGAGTCAATAGTACTATGTGAAGCAGCTGGTTTTAATACTATTTTTGTTGAAACTGTAGGCGTTGGGCAGTCAGAAACTGCCATGCATTCTATGGTAGATTTCTTTCTCCTCATTCAATTAGCAGGTACGGGTGATGAATTACAAGGAATAAAACGTGGAATAATGGAAATGGCAGACGGAATTACAATTAACAAATGTGATGGTAATAATATAGAAAAAGCTCAATTAGCAAAAGTACAATTCCAGAATGCCCTTCATTTATTTCCAATGCCGGAATCAGGTTGGACTCCGAAAGTCACCACTTGCTCCGCTTTTGAAAAAATTAATATTGATGAAGTATGGAATATGGTTTTAGAATACATCAGATTTACTAAGAAAAACGGTTACTTTGATTACAAACGAAAACAACAAAGTAAATATTGGATGTATGAAACCATTGACGAATACTTACGTACAAGTTTTTATAATAATCCGATAATAGAAAAATTATTAACCCAATACGAATCAAAAGTAAATAATAATGAGTTGACTTCATTCGCGGCAGCTCATAAATTATTAGATATTTACAAAGATTTATAACCAAATAATGATAAAGAAATTAATAAAAGACAATCTTATTTTTATTTTGCCATTTGTTTTCATATGGCTGGTATTCTTTTGTTTACTACTTTATTATGGTAAAATAAATTGTCATTTATTACTAAATACATTTCATACAACATTTGGTGATTATTTCTTCAAAAACATTACAGAAGTAGGTGGATCTATACCCTTTATTATCTTAGGATTATTATTTTTATACAATTATAGAATAGCCTTATTTTTAGGGTTATCTCAAGGATTATCCAGTTTGATTACTCATATAATCAAAAGGATAATGCAAATGCCGCGTCCATCTGTTGTATTTCAAGAATTAGGAATTAATATTCCTATAGTAGATGGAGTTGATTTACATCATACACTCAGTTTTCCATCAGGACATACAACAACAGCATTTGCTACATTTTTTGTATTGGCAATTATCGTTAAAAACAAATATTTAAAAATATTATGTTTGATAATTGCATTATTAGGAGGTTACTCAAGAATATATCTTTCACAACATTTTATAACAGATGTATTAGCAGGGTCATTAATAGGCATGCTATCTGTAATAATTATAAGTCCTATATTTTACGAAAAAAAGTGGGGAAACAGCAATATAATTGAAACAATAAAAAGGCTTAGCTATGGTAAAAAAGCAATCAAAAACAAAAAATAACTCATTGAGCAAAAAGCAGAAAACAACATTCTTCATCGTTTTTTGGTCAATAGTATTGATAGGATTTTTATTTATTTCAGGGATATTCATTTCAATTAATAATGGATGGATAGGTTACGTTCCTCCAATAGAAGAATTACAAAACCCGAAAAATAAATATGCATCAGAGATTATCTCTTCTGACGGGCAAACCTTAGGTACTTTTTACACAGCACGAGATAATAGAATAAACACCTCTTATTACTCTATATCAGAAGACTTGGTACATGCACTTATAGCAACGGAAGATGAAAGATATTACACACATAGCGGTATTGACATAAAAGCCCTATTTCGAGTATTTTTCAAGAGAATGATATTAATGCAAAAAGGTGCCGGAGGAGGTTCTACAATATCACAACAATTAGCGAAACAGCTATATTCTCCACAAGCTGACAATTTTTTTGAACGTGCATTACAAAAACCTATTGAATGGGTAATTGCAGTAAAATTGGAAAAACTATATACAAAAGAAGAAATCATTACAATGTATTTAAATCAATTTGATTTCTTAAATAATGCTGTAGGTATACAAACGGCATCAAAAGTATATTTTAACACTACTCCATCTAATTTAAAAATTGAGGAAGCAGCCACGTTAATAGGAATGTTACAGAATCCTGCACTATATAATCCTGCATCCAACAAACGAAAAGAGCAATGTCGTCAACGTAGGAATGTAGTAATCAATAGAATGGAAAAAGTAGGATATATCTCTGAAGAGCAAAGAGATTCTTTAAAAGAATTACCTATAACATTAGATTTTAAGCGAGTAGATCATAAATTAGGAATAGCTCCGTATTTTAGAGAATATTTGAGATTAACACTTACTGCGAAAGAGCCGAAAAAGAAGAATTACAATGAATGGCAATTAAAACCATATGGACAGTATTATTTAGATTCTATAGAATGGGAAAATAATCCTTTGTATGGTTTTATAGAAAAAAATCCGAAACCGGATGGTACTAAATACGACATTTACAAAGATGGATTAAAGATATATACTACAATAGACTCCAGAATGCAACAATATGCAGAAGAGGCTGTAGAAGAACATTTTAAAGAATTACAAAGTAAATTTTTTAAAAGCATAAAAGGGAAGAAAACGGCTCCTTTTGCTTCTAATACCAGTGAAGAAGCAATACAAACTTCACTAAAAAGGGCGATGAAACAAACAGACCGATACAGAAAAGCAAAAAAGAATGGATTAACAAATGAAGAGATAGACAAAGAGTTCAACACTCCTATTGATATGATGGTATTTTCATACGATGGAATGATAGATACTACAATGAGTCCAATGGATTCCATTCGCTATTACAAAGCATTTGCAAGATGTGGTGTAATGAGTATCAATCCTGCAAACGGACATGTAAAAGCATATGTTGGAGGGCCTAATTTCTCTCATTTTCAATATGATATGGTAAATGCAGGACGCCGTCAAGTTGGATCTACAGTAAAGCCATATTTATATAGTTTAGCAATGAGTGAAGGTTATTGGCCATGCAATACTACAATAAATCAACCTATAACAATTTATAATCGTGATGATATTAATCATGAAAGGCCATTTACTCCAAGAAATAGCTCAAAAAATAGGATTGGTGAGACCGTTACATTAAAATGGGGATTACAAAATTCAAACAACTGGATTTCGGCATATGTAATGAGTTTGGTAACACCGGAATCATTAGTTAGATTGATGCGATCATTTGGTATCAAGGGTTTCCTTGACCCTGTTGTTGCTATATGTCTTGGATCAAGTGAAGTAACTGTAGCAGAGATGGTAGATGCTTATACTGTATTTCCAAACAAAGGTATACGTACAGAACCTATTTACGTTACACATATAGAAGATAATTACGGAAACATTATTGCGGAATTTACGCCAATAACAAACGAAGTATTAAACGAAGAGAGCACAAATAAGATGCTTTATATGTTACAATCTGTAATTAACGAAGGCACAGGTGTAAGAGTAAGATATAAATATAAATTTACTGCACCTGCAGGAGGAAAAACCGGAACTACAAACGATAACTCTGACGGATGGTTTATAGGATTTACGCCGGAATTAGTTACCGGAGTATGGGTTGGATGGGAAGACAGAACTATTCACTTCAGCAATATGGCCGACGGTCAAGGTGCTTCTATGGCACTTCCTATCTGGGGATTATACATGAATAAAGTTTATAATGACACAAATATCGGTTATTCTAATACAAAACAATTTGATATTGACGAAAATTTTGATCCGAATGCCGGTTGTAAATAAATATTAGAGAACTTATGCATAATATGACACAGTCAAAAACATAACGCATAAACAGCAATCAAATCGAGTAGGAGGTAAACACTAATCATAAGGTGTTTATCTCCTATTTTCGTGT